>VOFE01001163.1_pt1 | contig 40001 bp, 58 predicted proteins | sample 5384071 | NCBI WGS metagenome assembly VOFE01 (sample SAMN12384724, study PRJNA508395) | human gut metagenome | isolation source: healthy gut D | host: Homo sapiens
GGCTGGAACGGATGCGCGATCAGAAGGCGCTCCGGGTGGGAAACCAGCCCCGCCAGGATCTCTGCGTCGATGGAGGACGTGCAGGAGGCGATCACCACGTTGGGCGCAGCGTTCTGCTCGATGGTCTCATAGACGGCCCGCTTTTCCTCAGTGCCCTCCGCCACTGCCTCGAAGACGAAGGTGTGCTCCTGCAGAGCGGCAGGGTCGTTGGTGATGGTGACCAGGGCCATGGCGGCCTGCTTGTTGCCCTCCGTAGCCAGGCCCTCGGCGATCAGGTCATCCCAGTTCTGCTCGATGGACTTCCGGCACCGCTCCAGCCCCCGCTCCGAGTGTCCGATGACCGTGCAGGGCAGGCCGTTGCCGATGATGAGCGTGGCCTGGCAGGAACCGATGGTGCCCGCTCCATAAACCGCAATTCGTTCCATAGCTGCCTCCTTTTATGATTCCTATGATTCCTATTACATCATGGCCCAGCCGTGGGTCAGCCGCAGGGACTGGCCCGTCAGAGCGCTCCTGATCCTTGGACAGGAATACCAGCGTGTTGGCTACATCCTCCACCGTGGTGAACACCCCGTCCACGGTATCCCGCAAAGATGATGTTCTTCACCACTTCCTCCTCCGTAATGCCCAGGGAAGCCGCCTGCTCGGGATCTGCTTTTCCACCAGCGGCGTCTTGATGAAGCTGGGGCAGATGGTATAGGTGTAGATGCCGTACTCGGCGCCCTCCCGGGCTATGGCTTTTGCCAGTCCGGCCACGCCGTGCTTGGCGAAGTTGTAGGGCTCTTTCAGCTTGGAGCCCACGAAGGACTGTACAGAGCCGGTGAACACGATCCGGCCGCCCTTGCCGGAGGCCTTCATCCGGCGGTAAGCCGCCCGGGACACCAGGAAGGCGCCGTCGGCGTGAATGGCCATCATCTTCCGCCAGTCCGCGAAGGGATACTCCTCAAAGGGGTGGACGATCTGCACACCGGCATTGGACATGACCAGATCGCAGGAGCCGTAGGTCTCCATCATCTTTGTCAAAACCAGCCTCCACCTCCTGCTCATCGGCCACATCCATGTGGACGGCGATGGCGGAGCCCTCTCTGCCAGTTTGGCAGCCAGTTCCTCCGCAGGGCAGATTCACATCCGCCACCACGACGCCGTAGCCCTCCTGCGCCATGCGCTCGGCGCAGGCCTTGCCGATACCGGACGCAGCACCGGTAATCAATGCGGATTTCATAGTCATCATGATTTCCTCCTCAATCATTTATCTTGTATCTTGATCTCGTCCGAAGCGTCAGACGATGCCGATGGTACCCAGAATGATGGCAACGATATTGGCCAGGATGGAATTGCGCCGGCCACTATGAACATATCGAAGTATCCGCGCTTGTGGGAGATCTTGCAGTAGGACAGATAGGTGACCACCGCGCCGTCATGGGGGCATGGTGTTCAGTCCGCCGCAGGCGATGGAGCCAACCCGGTGGAACACCGCCAGAGGAATGCCGGAGGTCTGGGACATCTGAATAAAGTTATCCGCCAGAGCGTCCAGGGCGATCTGGAGACCGCCGGAGGCGGAGCCTGGCACCAGCCAGGACATTGATGGCGATGGATTCCGCGATCAGGGGACTGCCGCCGATCCCAAAACCAGCTCGGACAGGAACGCAAAACCCGGGGTAATCTTCACAACGGAGCCGAAGCCTACCGCTGCCGCGGTGTTCATAATGGCGGACACTGCGCTCTGGCAGCCTTGTTGCAGGTCTCACCTACATTGGTCAGATACACACTGCCCCGCACCTTTCCCATCAGGAACAGGAACACCAGGAGAGCAGGATCCCCGCCAGCAGGCACACCACGATGTTCATCTTGAACACATTCAGCAGGATCACAATGACCACAAAGGGGATAAAGCAAAGCACCAGGCCGGGGGCAGCTTATCGTCCGGCACCTCCTCCGGCATCTCATCCGGTTCGTCATACCCCTCGCCCGCGGCACGGAACTCTTGGCCCGCCAGCTCAGCCACAGGACAGGCCCCACGAACATGATGATGGTGCACACAATCCCGATCACAGGCGCCGCCGTGGCTGTGGTTCCGAAATACTCTGGGGGAATCAGGTTCTGGATCGTCGGCGTGCCGGGCATCGCGCTCATGGCAAAGGTAAAAGCGCCGGTCATAATCGTGGCCGGAATCAGGCGCGGGTAATGTCAGCCTCCTTGAACAGCCCCAACACAATGGGATACATGGAGAAAATGATGACGAAGCCTGAGATCCCGCCATAAGCCAGCACACCGCCGCACAGGACGGAGGCAAAGATCGCTTTGTCCCGCCCGACCAGCTTTACAACGGCTTTCGTCAAAGAGACCGCGCCGCCGGATCCTGCATGATCTGGCCAAAAAATCGCGCCCAGCATAAACGCCGGGAACCACTCCTTGACGAAGCCGACCCCCTCCATGTAGTTCTGCGTATAGGCGGTAAACATGTCCAGCCCGCCGGTGAAGGCCACCAGCAGCGCGCAGACAGGAGCGGCCCAAAGCAGGGATTTTCCACGGAATGCCAAAAAGATCAGCAAAGCGCAAGGCCGACAATAATGCCAACCAAACTTAACATAAAGGCTTTCTTCCTCCCGCTATCAGAATGTAGATCTGGTCCAGGCTACAACTCTGGACGGATCCGGGGTTCACACAGAAAAGCCGCCGGCCGGCAGTGCTTCCAATGTTTATCATAGCGGAAAAGTATATAAATTTCAATAATTTAATTTATCAAAAATTATATAGAATTTTTATTGTAAAATTCCAATTCTATAATATTATTCAAAAAATATTATTATAGAAAATAATAATTCGCTTCAATACCCGTCTTAAAGGTCATCCGGCGGGAGATGGTGCTTGCAGTAATCCAGAAACAGCGCGCAGGCTTTTCGGCATATACTTGTCCTTGTTCCAGGCCAGCACGATGTCCCAGTATTTCATGCTGTCGCTCATGGGCACGCAGCACACATTAGGATCCGGATGCTTGTCCAGCACCGGCTTGGGCAGGATGGAAACCGCATGGTTTTTGACACCAGCTCCACCATGAAATCCCACTGGGAGCTGAGCAGGGCGAATTTTCGGCCGGAAACCGGCCGCATGGCAGGCGTCCACGATCTGTTCGTGGAGAATGAAGTCCCTGATTGAAGATGGCGAAGGAGTCATCCCGGAGCTGGGAGACCGTGACGGAGGGGCTCCTTCGCCAGCGGTGGCTCTTGTGAAGCAGCGCCACGTTCCTCTGGGTGGAAAAATGACAGTAAGCAAAGGAGGACAGGCGTTTGGAATTGAGCGTGACGGCGATATCCACCTCGCCGCGCTCGATCCGCTGGTCGATGCGGTAGGCGCCGTCCTCAATCATCTTGATCTCAATATTGGGATACTCCATGGAGAAATTGGGGATCAAGTCGCCGAAAAGCAGGCGCCGAACAGCGGAGAGAGGCCCAGGGTGAATTTGCCGGAGCTGTTTTTGTTGGTGGTCTTCATATCGTCCAGCGTCTCCTGGGATACAGGTCCAGGATCTGCTTGGCCTTGGTCCACAGGCGCAGACCCTCGTCGGTCAGGTGCTGCCCGGTTGAAGGCGTAAAAGAGCTGAACACCCAGCCTCCTCCAGTTTTTTTTGACCGTGACGGACAGCGTGGCTGCGACACTGCCAGACTCTCTGCTGCCTTGGAGTAGCTGCCCGCCTGTGCCACCGCCGTAAAATAATACAACTGTTTGATATCCATAGGAACGCCTTTCTGCCCTGTGCTGGTATCGGGGCCCATTTTGTTTCATCATAGCCCAATTTTCCCAAAATGGAAACCCCAAAATGCGGAGCCGCAGTCTTTTTCGGTAACATACCGGGGTGGATCATGGCACCCTTCCGGTTTGAGAAACGGTCCCGGGCACCTACAAGGGCGGCCTTCTATGCTTGATTGGAGGCGGGCGCATGGGCCAGCGGGCCGCAGCGTCCGGGTGCTTCCAACCGGCCCTCCAGGATTTCAGCTCCCCTTCCCGGCAGCTCCTGTCGGAAAGGCAAAGATCCCCACAGTCTTCCGCCGCTTCCACCTCAAGAAAAAAGCGCCCCGCGCCGGTCCGGCGCAGGGCTGTCATTCAGACAGGAAACGGAACGCCGGGTCCGGCGGACCTCCTCCCTCACATTTGAAATCCCTGCAGCAGCTTGGCGGTAAACGACCGCGTCAGCTCCCGGACAGAAAGCCGGACATAGCCGACGCCCGCCAGCTCCATAGCCGGCCGCCGGAGGTGGCAAAGGGAACAACGAGTCTTTCCGGTAAATCATAGCTCTCGGCACAAAGGTGTTGATAATGGGGGAGCAACATACCACCAGATGGGGAAGAGGCAATCTTCCGCCCCGAAAGTGCTCTATCACGCTGTTGATGGCGGCAGATCCGCCATGGCCTGCGGCTGGCTCCATGAAGTGTTCCTGCCCGGATCATCGGATTGCACGGAGCTGGCGATGGCCACTGGGTCCCCAGGATGCCGATGTCCTTCATGCAGGGAAGCGGTCGCAGTCGGTTTTCATCCGGCGAAAGTGGATCAGCGCCTCCGCCATGGCCTCTGGAAAGACCTGGCGGCTCCCAGCTCTTGGCGGTCATCGGTTTTCCCGGCGATGGCCCAGTTGCTTCAGGGCGCCGCCGTAGCCGCCCATGGGGTGGCCCTTGAAGTGGGCCAGCACCAGCATGGAGTCATAATGCAGGATGTGTTTGCCCACGTGGTTCTCCTTCAGGACCTTGCCATTGGGGATGGGCCACACCACGTCGGGGCCCTCGGCGTCCATCAGGTCCACGTCGAAGTACTTGGTCCAGCCATGCTCCTGCAGCAGCTTCCGGTGGGACTCCGTATGATCCCGGACACCGCCGGCCGCATCACCATAGGCGGTATTGCACTCCACGATGGTGCCGTGGACCTCCTCTACCATGGGACACCAGAATTCCGGACGCAGGAAATTCTGGTTGCCCTTCTCCCCGGAGTGGACCTTCACGGCCACCTTGCCGGGCAGCTCCACGCCCAGGGCACGATACAGCTCCACTACTTTTTCAGGCGTGATCTCCCTTGTGAAATAGACATTCGCTCTCATATTGCAGGTCTCCTTATTGACATAGTGTCAGTATCTGCATTATAGCCGTATTCTGACACGATGTCAATAGATTTTCAACAGAAATTCCGCTCTCCACCCAGGTGATTCCCAGGATAGCCTTCTGTGTGTCATCCGTTTCTTGCATTTAAAAATTTTTGAATAAAATGTTAACTTTTTTCTGTTTGAGGACAGAAAAATTAACCTGTGTTAATGCAATCTTCCCTGCAATTTTGTATAATTGCGGCGAAAGAAAGGAAGATGCGATGCATATTCAGGATTGTTTGGAGGAGATCCTCCACCTTGAGGATACAGATCTGGCCGCCAGTCTCGCAGATGCCTCAAGGCTTTTTTCCTGCAAAAAGAGCAGCTTGTCGCCAAGCCGGACGCCTGCTCTGACTGGATCCCGTTTCTGGTCAGCGGAGTCATTCGGGGTTACCTGACAGATGAAAAAGGGCGGGATATCACGGATTGCTTCCTCTACCGGCCTGGAGAGGCCGTGCTGAGTCTCAGCATCTTGACAGCTTCCTTCCCGATCAACTTTGAGGCGGTGACGGACTGTGTGCTCTTGTCCATCCCTACCCAGCTCCTTGCGGAGCAGTTCCAGCAGTCCGCAGAGCTGCAGCAGCTGTATAGTTCTTACCTGCTGGAGAAACTGAAGCTGGAACGGAGCTGAAGCTCCTTCTCGGCATCAGCTCCGCCATGGAGCGGTACCAGTGGTTTCTCCGCCGCTATCCCGAGCTGGCGGACGTGGTCAGCATCAAGCACATCGCATCCTTTTTATGTATGTCCCCAGTGTCTCTGAGCCGCCTGCGCGGGCAGCTGCGCAAGCGCGGCGAGGAGCCTCCGGTCAAGCAGAGCCGACTCTCAGAAAAGAGCGGGGCTCTTTTTGATGTCCGCCGCCAGAATATGGGCGGCCCAGCTTGTGGAAGATGTTCTCCCGCGCTCCCCGGCGGAACAGCGGGAGCTTCTTGAATACGGCCCTGCGGCCAACGGAAAGAAGGCGATCCCCGGAACTGAGTGACTTCCCCCTGCACCTGTGTGAAATTAGGAAAGACCAAGGAGAAAGCGAAATGAAAAAGAGATTTTTTGCACTGTTCCTGACCATGGCGGCTGTTGCCCGCCGTCTTTGCTGTCCGGCTGCGCATCTGCCGACAGCGGCATCATGGACACCGCGAATCTGAACGCCACCGCTGCCGGCGGCGACAGCAGCCTGCCTGTCGTGACCTGGAAGATGGGTTCCGTTTGGGGCGCTGGTAACGTCCACTTCACCGTGGACCAGCGCTTCGCGGAGCTGGTGAGCCAGCTGACCGACGGCCGGTTCATCATTACCAATTACCCGAGGGCGAACTGTGCTCCGCCAGCCAGCTGTTCGACTTTGTCAGCCAGGGCACCGTGGAGTGCGGCGGCGACTGGGGCGGCTACTGGTCCGGCAAGGACACGGCCTTTGAGCTGCTGTCCACTATCATGGACGACTTCACCGCCCTGGACTACTACACCTGGATTCTATGAGGCCGGCGGAATGGACTGCTATAAGGAGATGTACGGCCAGTACAACATGGAGTACTTCCCGCTGGTTACCAACCCCTCCGAGTCCGGCATCCGCTCCGTGTCCCCATCACCTCCATCGAGGATATGCAGACATGAAGATCCGCCTGGGCGGCGTCATGGCCGGCAAGGCAGCGCAGAAGCTGGGTATCAACATCACCACCGTTGCGGCAAGCGAGCTTTATGAGTCCCTGCAAAGGCGGCGTTATCGACGGCGGCGAGTTCTCCGGCCCCAAGGCCGACGACTCCCTGAAGCTGCAGGAGGTCGCCCCTACTGGTGCGCCCCCGCCTGGTATCAGTCCGCCGGTGTCAACGGCGTCATGGTGAACAAACAGGCCTGGGAAAGCCTGCCTGAGGCCTATCAGGTGGCCTTTGAGAGCGCCGCCCGCCTCTGCTGCGGTGAGCAGCTCTCCCGTTACATCTACAATGATATGACCGTCACCAATCAGATGATCGAGGATCAGGGCGTCACGGTCACCAGCCTGTCCGACGAGGACATGAACAGCTTATCCGCGAAACCTGCATCGAGACCTATAAGGAGGAGTGCGCGAGATCAACCCCAACTTCAAGATGGTCTATGAGTCCATGCAGGCCTACCGTGAGACTGCCAACAACTACCGCGACTGGACCGGCGACTACGGCTTCGGCTTCAACCGCGGCGAATGAACGCCTCTTCAACAACTGATGAGAGAGTTTATGAAAGAGGTGTGAATTTCTGATGAAAGCCATCAAAGCAATCTACAATGGCATCGACAAGTTCAACGACTTCCTGGGCCGGATCTTCTCCGTCCTGTCGCTGGCAATCCTTGCCGTCATCATGTGCGAGGTCATCCTGCGCCGTATTTTCAACCGGCCGCAGATCTGGACTCAGGACCTGATCGTGATGCTGTTCGCCTGCTATATCATTCTGATCAGCGCGTACGGCCTTCAGAAAAAGGCCTTCGTGGCGGTGGACGTGGTCTACGCCATGTTCCCTGTCCGGGTCCAGCACATCCTGCATATCGTCACATACGCGATCTTCCTGGTCCCCTTCCTGATGGGTCTCGTTCCCGCCAGCTGGACCTTCTTCCTGAACGCGTATACCACCGGTGAGCAGACCTACTCCGTGTGGGCCGCGCCCACCTGGCCGGTGAAGCTCTGCCTGTTCGTGGGGCTGGTGCCGCTCGCCATCCAGGCCGTCTCTGAGATCCCTCAAGCATGTGGAGGGACTCGTCACGGCTTCCGCGAACGGAAAGGAGGCGCAGGGATGACTGCGATTTTGGAACAACTGCAGGGGCTGGTTGCAGCCGCTGAGATCCCCGCCGGCACGCTTGGCGTGGCGCTGATCCTCGGCCTGTTCGGCCTGATGGTCGTGGGCCTTGTCCTGGGCCAGGAGCTGGCCTTCGTGCTGGGCGGCGCCGGCGTCATCGTCGGCTGGCTGGCCTGGGGTACCCCCGGCGTCACCATCGCCATGACAAAGATCTACGACCAGATGCAAAGCTACTCCATGGTGGCCATCCCCATGTTCGTGCTGATGGCCAACTTCCTGACCCACTCCAAGGTGGCGGACGGCCTGTTTGAGTCCATCCGTTACCTGCTGGGGCCCCTGAAGGGCGGACTGGGTCTGGCCGTGATCGTGGTTTCCACCGTGTTCGCCGCCACCACCGGCATCGTGGGCGCATCCGTTGTTACCATGGGCATGCTGTCTCTCACCGGTGCTGCTGCGCAGCGGCTACAACCCTCCCTGGCCTGCGGCATGGTGTGCGCGGGCGGCTCGCTGGGCATCCTGATCCCGCCCTCCATCATGCTGGTCTCCATGGGCTCTTACGCAGAGGTCTCCGTCGGCAAGATCTTCTTCGCCGCCATGGTCCCCGGGCCTGAGCCTGTCCCTGGGATACATCATCTACCTGATGGTGGTCTGCCACATCCATCCCGACTGGGGCCCGGCCATGAGTCCCGAGGAGCTGGCGGAGATGCCCCTGAAGAAGCGCATCACCGGCTCCCTGATCAACCTGATCCCGCCGCTGATTCTGATCTTCGGCGTGCTGGGCTCCATCTTCGGCGGCATCGCCACCCCCACGGAGGCCGCGGGCATCGGCGCCCTGTTCTCCCTGATCCTGGCGATCTTCTACAAGCAGTTCAGCTGGAAGATGCTCTATGAGTCTCTGATCGACACCGCTAAAACCACCGCCATGGTGTTCATCATCCTCTTCGGCGCAGCTGCCTTTACCGGCGTGTTCATGTCTCTGGATGGTGACCAGATCATCGCGGACTGGGTCCTGAGCATGGGTATCGGCAAGTGGGGCGCCTTCGCCATCATGATGGCGATCGTATTCTTTCTGGGCATGTTCCTCGACTGGCTGGGCATCGTCATGATCGTGTTCCCCGATCTTCTTGCCGATCATGGATACCTTCGGCTTCGACCGGCTGTGGCTGGTGGCCGTCAGCGCCACGTTGCTGCAGACCTGCTTCATGACGCCGCCCTTCGGCTTCGCCCTGTTCTATGTGAAGGGCATCCTGCCTCCGAGCATCAAAATCCAGGAGGTCTACAGGGGCGTTATACCGTTCATTATCATCATCTGTATCGTGACCGCGCTCTGCGCGGTGTTCCCGCCGCTGGTCACCTGGCTGCCCAGCATGCTGGCAAGCTGATCCCCATAAGCGAAGAGGTCCGAAGGACGTACGTCCTTCGGACCTCTTTTCTCTTTTGTCCATTTCAGCGGACGGCCGGTCTGCCGGAGACGTTACGCCCGGGTCTGAAACACCCGGCTGCGGCGGACCAGCCGCTCCACAAAGGACGTGGCCGGGTGCGCCAGGAGGCGGCTGGGCGCGTCATACTGCTGGATCTGCCCGGCGTCCATCACCAGTGTGCGGGTCCCCAGTTTCAGGGCTTCCGCGATGTCGTGGGTCACAAACAGGACGGTGATGCCGCTCTCCCGGTGGATGCGCAGGAGCTCATCCTGCAGCTGGCCCCGGGTGATCTCGTCCACCGCGCCGAAAGGCTCGTCCATCAGCAGAAGCTCCGGACCGGCGGCCAGCGCCCTGGCGATGCCCACGCGCTGGCGCTGTCCGCCGGAGAGGGCGCGGGGATACCGCCCCGCCAGCGCCGGGTCCAGCCCCACCTGCTTCAGCAGGGCAGCGACTTTTTCTCTGCACTGCTTCCCTTCCATTCCTCCATGCCGGAGATGGCGGGCACATAGGCAATGTTCTTCTCCACGGTCATGTGGGGAAACAGGCCCACGTTCTGGATGGCGTAGCCGATGCGGCGGCGCAGGGCCACCGGGTCGATTCTGGGCCACATCCTGCCCCTGGATCAGGACTCGGCCCGTGTCCGGCGACAGCAGGCCGTTTACCAGCTTCAGCACGGTGGTCTTTCCGCAGCCGGACCGGCCGATGATCGACACAAATGCGCCCGGCTCCACATCCAAAGAGAAGTCCCGCAGAACGGTCTGGGTGCCGAAGGCCTTGGAGACGCCTTCAAAGCGAATGATCGGCTGGGTCATATCACGCCTCCAGCAGGCCCTTCTGGAGCAGGAAGTCCCTGGCCGCATCCCGCCTCGTCCCGGCCCTCCACCTCCACCTGGTAGTTGAGCGCGGCCATCTCCCCGTCTGAGAGAATACCGTCCATCTGCATCAGCACCTCCTCCAGACCGGGGAATTTTTCCAATGCGTCCCGGCGGACCACCGTGGAGCAAAAGTAGTTCACCTGCAGATGCTTGTCATCCTCCAGCGTCACCAGGTCTGTGTCCGGATTCGCCAGTTGGGCGTCGGTGGTGAAGGCGTTGGTCACGTCGATATCTCCGCCGGCCAGGGCCTGGTATTTCAGGCCGATGTCGATGTCCACCACATTCCGGAAGTCCAGGCCGTAAGTCTTGCACAGGGTTGGAAAGCCGTCCTCCCGCCCAGATAGTCCGGGTTTCCGCCGAAGGTCAGCTCACCGGCCGCCCCGGCCAGGTCGCTGGTGGTCTCCAGGCCGTACTGCTCCGCCACATCGCCCCGGACGGCGACGGTGAAGGTGTTGTTGAAGCCGTACTTCCCCACCCAGGTCATGTGGAACTTCTCCTCGTACTCCTGCTGAAGCCGGGTGAACATCTCTGCATCATCCACACCCTCGGCCTGGTGGTCCAGCACCAGTACCCAACCGCTGGAGGTATACTCCGGATAGAGGTCGAACTCTCCGCTCTCCATGGCGGGCTGGATGTTGCTGGTGCCGCCGCCCACGCCCTTAGTGATCTCCACGTCATAGCCGGCCTGCTCAATGAGAAGGCCCAGCATCTCTCCCAGGATGTACTGTTCCGTCATGGGCTTGGTGGCGATCCGGACAGGGTCGCCAGAGCCGGTCTCCCCTCCGGAGGCGGCGCCTCCGCCGCAGCCGGTCAGGGGTGCCCAGCATCAGGATGGCTAGGACGGCCGCCTGCAGTCGATTCAGGATGTTCATAAGTTCAGCTTCCTCTCTTTTTGAAATAGCGCTCCAGCGCGCCCAGCGCCAGATCGCAGACAATGGCCAGCAGGGCGATCAGGATGCTGCCCGCCGCCGTCATGGCCGGATCGTAAATGGTGATTCCCCGGTAGACGGCCACGCCCAGGCCACCGGCCCCCACAAAGGAGGCAATGCCAGCCACGGAGATGGTCATGACCACCATGTTCCGCACGCCCGCCAGGATGACTCCGGCGGCCATGGGCAGCTTCACCCGAAACAGCGCCTGTGTCCCCGTACTGCCCATGCCCCTGGTGCCTCCAGAATATCCGGGTCCAGTGTGGTGAGTCCCACGTAGGTGTTGTGCACCATGGGCATGATGCCGTAAACCGTCAGGGCAATAACGGCAGTCTTGTTGCCGATCCCGCTGAAGGGGATCAGGATGCCCAGCAGGGAGATGGCGGGAATGGTGTACAGCACGTTGCAGACGCCCATCACCGGCGGCGCGATACGGGGATGCTCCGCGATCCAGATGCCTGTCAAAAGACCGATCATGCCGGACATGGCGATGGCGGTCAGAGCCAGGCCGATGTGGGCCTGCAGCAATCCCGCGAACCAGTCTGCCCGCTGGGCGTACAGGCCCAAAATCCCTTGCAGCAGTTCCATGAGCCGCTTACGGGTGCAGGCGGCGCACTGCGTCTGCCGGACAGGCCTCCGCGCAGCGGCCGCACTGGAGGCAGTGCGCCCAGTTGATGACATAGGGCGTTCCGGGAGTGATGCACTTCTGGGGACAGGCTGAGGCACAGGCGCCGCAGCCGATGCATGCATCCTGGATCACAAAGCCGTTGTACTCCTCCGTGTCCCCGCCGTAGGCAAATGTCTCCCGGCTGATGGGATAGTGGAGCAGGTCGAACCACTCGCCATGGCCCGCGTAGATGCGAAACGCGTCCAGGGCGTAGCGGCTCTCGCCGGGGTAGACCTCGTTCATACCGGGATTCTGCGCAAAGACCTTGTCCACCCAGCTTTTGTCCACGACCCCTTCGCGGTGAATTTCAGGGACTGGCAGTCTGGACACATGGCTGCCAGGGCGATCTCTCCCGTCTCCACCAGCTGCTTGTAGAAGGGCTTGCCTCTGGAGGTGACAATATACATCCCATCGTCCTCTGCCAGCATCACGTTGATGATCCGGGCCTGGGGATGGCCCTCCGCATCCACCGTGGCGGCGGCTGCGATCTTCACCCGGCGGAACAGGTCCACGTATTTTTTGCTTTTTCGTTCATGGAGAACACCCTTTCGTTTTCTGATCTGTGCCCCCCATGGTAGCGCGGCAGGCGGCTTTCGTAAAGTACGCACAATCTTGTGGCATAGGCACCAACAGGTAACGAATGGCTGCAAGGTATCGCGGCATTTTGAGACCGGGAAAATTTTTCCCAGGATACGGCTTCAAGGGGCGTCTGCCTTGGCGCTTCAGGAGGCTTTCCCCTGCCGCAGGCAAAAAGCCAGCCCCGCGCCTGCTGAGCGCGGGGCTGGCTCTCCTGCAAGATCGCATTTGATGCCGGTGTGTTCAATGCCATCCGGAGGCTGGTGAAGATCTCCGCGGGACCTCCGCCCCGCTCAATATCCGGCCTTGCCGCTGCCGGGCTGGCCGTAGGACCTGAATCGCTCCATGACCTCCGCCATCTGCTCATCCGTCAGGATATTGGGCGTGCCGATGCACATGGTCCGGTACTGCAGCTCCGCGACGTACTCCAGATTACAGGCCAGGCCGTAAGCACTTTTGAGGTCCCTGCCGCAGGCCCACCAGGCCGTGGTTGCCCAGCAGAACGGCGTCGCTGCCGCCGCAGGCCTATGGCGGCCTCTGCCAGCTCCGCTGTGCCGAAGAGGCGGTACGGCGCGCAGGGGACGGTGGCTGCTCCGGTGTCGCCGATTGCATAGTGGACAGCCCGAAGGGGCTGGCCCAGCACGGCAAAGGTGGTGCAGTACATGGAGTGGGTGTGCACCACGGCCCTGGCGTGGGGGCTTGTGGCGATAGAACGCGTGTGGCGCCCACTCGCTGGAGGGCTTGCGGACGCCGTCCACAATGTTGGCCTCCAGGTCCGTGATGACCACGTCCTCCGGCGTGGTGGAGAAATAGTCCATGCCGGAGGGGCTGATGGCCATCAGTCCCTTTCCGCGTTGCAGACGCTGATATTGCCGCTGGTTCCCGTGCTCAGACGGTCGGTGCTCATTTTCCTGCCGTATTCAACAACCAGCTCTCTTTCCTCCTGCATCAGCATAATTTGCTGCCTCCTGTTTTCATTTTCATTTTTAATTTCTGATATAGCTGCCCGTATGATTCCGGTTTTGCGGACACGCCGGAAAAGGCGGGCGGGGCTTCCGTCCCTTGCCTGATATGCAAAGAGAGCACATTTCTCCCGGCGGAGAGGACCTACCCAGATTCCTTCCACACAGCCGGATCGGCCTGCCGGGGGGTGCTCTTCGGCATCCGGCCCAGCGCCGCAACCGGCATACCGTCCCCCTGCGTTTTCCAATTCTTCCGCCCGGCGGCCCTTTGCCGTCAATAGAACGGCTTGACGTCAGAGTCAAAATAGTTTCCCAGCAGATACGGCACATACACGCCCTTGTCCGTCACCACGCCGGAGATCAGATGCGGCGGCACTACGTCGAAGGAGGGGTAGATGGCCTTCACCCCGGGGAGCGTGTTGGGGATCCCCCGATAAGAGAGGACTTGGGCGGGGTCCCGCATCTCGATGACGATGTCGTCCTTCGTCCGCTTCTCCCGGTCCGGGATGCCGGTGACATAGTAGGGCACCCCGAAACACTTGGCCAGGATGGCGATCTGGAAAGTGCCGATCTTGTTGGCGATATGGCCGTCCCAGGCGATGGAGTCCGCCGCTGAGGTGAAGAGGTCGATGCCCTCCCGCTCCATGGCGTAGGCGATCATATTGTCTGTCAGGACCGTGGTATCGATGCCCATCTGGGCAAAGCAGCTGGACGTGAGCCGGGCCCCCTGTAAATAAGGCCGTGTCTCCGCGCAGTAGGCCCGGAAGGTCTTGTTCTGCCGCCTGGCGGCCCGGATCACTGTGCCGATGATGGTTTCGCCGAAGCACTGGGTCAGGATGGCGCCGCCATTGGGGATCAGATTCGCCAGATAATCCCCCACCACCTGCATGGTGCTGTACCGGCGGTTCAGGGACTCCACGGTGGATGCCACGATGGCCTCCACCGGATCCCGGCCCGCAGCCAGGGTCTCCTTCGCCACATCGGCACAGCGGCAGGTGATCTGGCCGTACCGGTTGGCGGTGGTGGGCCGGGCGTGTGCCAGGTCATAGGCCGCCTGCCGCAGGAACTCCTCCTGCTCCCGTGCGCCCTTGTCCCGGACCTGCCAGGCAGCCAGGGCCATGCCCATGCCCACGGCGGTATAGGGGCCCGCGCTCTGGGTCACCATGTCCGCGATGGCCTGTACCACCTCGTGGTAGTCCGTGCACACCACGAACCGGACCTCTGTGGGATAGACCCGGCGGTCCAGAATGCGGACTTTTCCCTTCTCAAACCACGCCACATGCTCATATTGCAGCAGGAACGGCATATCCCGGTCCATACGTTCCATCTTGCCGCCTCCTTTACGCCAGTATCCCGCGGAAAGCTCTGGTCACAGCGGAGCCATTCAGGCCGCTCTCCCGCTCCCGGATTAGGAAGATACCCATTTTAATCAGGGCCCGCTCCATGGGAATCCGGATGTCCGGGTCTGTGACGGAGGTGACCTCCATGACCTTGGAGTCGCCCACCACCCGTCGGATGATCTCCGTGCCCGCATAGCCGTAGGAGTCGGCCATGACGCCGTCCAGATACGCGCGGCAGAACCCCTCCGCCCGGTACAGGGGAAGGTCACCAGCTCGTCGTACCTGGCGGTCAGCTTCTCCGCCGTTAGGTCGCACACGCCGCGGATGGTATCCTCCAGCGCCCGGGCAGCCGCCGTGTCCTGCGGCGCGGTAAAACAGCGGTTGGCCCAGGAGAAGAACAGGTTCCCGATGACGTTGCCGATATCATATCCCATGGGACCGTAAAAGGCGAATTCCGGATCAATGACCTTTACGCCCTGTTCGTTGGCAAAGATGGAGCCGGTGTGGAGATCCCCGTGGAGCAGCGCCTGGGCGTTGTTCATGAAGCCGTTTCGGAGCCTGCCCACCTCCCTGTGAAGGGCATCATTTTCATAGAGAAAGGTCCTGACAAAGTCCTCGTTCCCGGGGTAACGATGTTGCGGCCCTTGTAGTTCCAGTAGGGTTCCGTCAGGACCAGATCCTCCGTGATGTCGCACAGCTCCGGATTGGTGAAGAACTGCACCCGGCGCTTTTTCTCCCGGCGGTCCAGCACCAGATCCGTGGTGGGCAGCAGGGACTGGGCCAGGAAGGTGGAGATGTTCTCCGCCAGATGGCCGTATATCCTGCCCGCCAGCAGCTCCTTGCGGAGGTTCCGATAGGCGGAGATATCCTCCATGGACAGAGCCGCCATGGTCTCGTCATAGTGGTAGACCTCCGGGATGTAATCCGGCGCCAGCCGGGACTCCAGCTGCAGGGCCTGCGCCTCGATCCTGCTCCGATAGATGTCCAGCGGCCGCCCGGAGGAGCGCAGCAGCTTGTCCGCCTGCTTGACGATGACCGAGCGGCCATCCCGCAGAGAGCGGACCCGGAAGACGTAGTTGATGTTGCCGTCGCCGATCTCCGTACAGGTGGTCTCCTCATCCGGGTCGAACCGGTGAAGAACCTCTGCCGCATAGTGCTTGACGTCATCCGGCTTCATGAGGAAAAATTCGCTGAATGCAGACATGGATCAAAGGACTCCCTTCTCATTGCGGACCGAAACGGACAGGCGCGGCTTTTACCCTCTCTTTTCAACCCGGGCAGAATTTCCCGCGTGTTTGAAAATGATGGGTAGACCGGGGCAGCGCCGTTTTGCAGCGGCCAGAGCCTGCCCGGCGGCCAGGGATGATCGGCCCTTCCCCGATTGACCATAGATACTTGTTTCTCTTGCCCCGGCCTGCCGGGATGTTCCCCAGGCGTTCTGCCGGACAGGCCACGGAAGCGTGGCATCTCCCTGTCCGTGGGCGATCAACCAAATCATACCATAAGACAGGGCCATTCTCAACAATATGTCCGGCATAACCGCTTAACTTTCAGGATTTCAACCGCCTCAATCATGCACACAAGCATGCTTGCGGCCGTCCCGCCCCGGCTGTCCGGTCCGGGATGCGATGCCGCGCCATTCCCAGGCGAGGATTCTGCTGACGGGGCCGCCTGCTTCCCTCCGGTGCCAACGCACGCTCCGGCAGCCCGGTTCCGCCTGTCATCATTCTGCCGGAACTCCTCCGGCGGAAGTCCGCCAGGACAGAGATTGCCAGGAGAATCTCCGGCCGTTGTCCGTCCATGCGGCGTGGCGCACAGCCATCCGCGAAACGCGAATCGCCGCATGAACGGCAGAAAAGGCATGGCAGCTTGCCATGCCTTTTCCGGCACCGGGTCCGGGGAACCCCAAAAGCGGCATACGGACCGCATCTCCATTCTCCGGCAGAGAGCGTGCCATATCGTGCTTTGTCTCCTCCGCACACGGCCGCAGGTCAGTGTTTGCGTCCTGCCGCAGTGCCTTTCCGCCGCCAGCGGATGAGCCAGCAAAGCCGATCAACAGCCCGGCAAAGCCGACGGCCAGAATAACGACCGCCAGAGGACCGGCCCGCTCCGTCAGGCAGAAGGTGACCGTCCCGGTCTGGCTCTCCAGCAGCAGATACTGGCCGTCCAACCGGGCATCCGTCTTGGTCCAGCCATCCTCACTCAGCACCCAGAGGTCGTACCGCTTGCCGGGGTCCGGCAGGCGGCAGTGGACCGTGTAGGCCGCCTGTTCCAGGTCCGGGTCCTCCACCGTCACGGTATAGGCGGTGCCCGCATACTCCGCGCCGCCGTCCGTCCAGGCCACCTCTTCCGTGGTGTGGGAGACCTGTGCCCGGCTGCTGAAGCTGCCGTCCACCAGGATCTCCGGCAGCTCCCCGCCATCCGTCAGGGCGGAGGTGTAGGGGTATACTCCGCCTCCAGGGTCTGGCTGGCGGTGAGGCAGGTGTAGTCCAGATCCGGCCAGGAGGCAGAGCAGCCCTTTTTCGCCGGAATCTCCGGCAGGGCGTCAATCCCCTCTCCGTACTGGAAGGGGACGACCTCTACCACCACGCCGTCCGCCACAAAGGTCAGCTCCAGCCGGGAGAAGGATTCCGGTACGCCGGGCGTGGTGCACAGGGTGTCAAAATCCACCGGTTCAGCATGGCCGGCGTAGCTGATCCCATCCAGAGCCCCCAGTCGTTCACTGGTAAAGGTGTTGTCGGATACGGCGGCATCGGCGTCCACATCTCCCGCCACGGCGCCCAGATAGGCGGAGCCCTCTTCGATTTCCACCAGCGTATGGCAGTTTTCCAGGGTGGCTCCCAGTCCGGCCACGCCGCCGATATAATCGCCGCCGGAGAGATGACACTTGACCCAGCTGTCCCGGATGGTCCCCCAGGAGGCGCCGGCGATACCACCTACATAACCGCCGTCCGTGCTGGCGATGTCCCCATAGTTCTCGCAAGCCGCTCACCCGCCCCAGGTCCATGAGACCCACCACGCCGCCGGCATAGTCCCGTTTTCCGGTGACGCCGCCCCGGTTCATGCAGGCGCGGACCACGGCCTTCGTCTGATAGCGGAAGTCCAGGGAGCGGTCTCCCTCTTCGATCAGGTCATCCTCGGGGTCGAAGTCGTATTCAATGGCCATGGACCCTACGATGCCGGCCACGTTGATGTCTCCCTCCACGGTTCCCGTGTTCCGGGAATTGGCGACACATCCGGTATCCGGTCCACTGGTCTCCTGGTCCGAGATGTCCTCGAAACGGTCCGACAATTCCTCTCCAGTTTGCTCCAGCAGATCCCGCAGCAGATCCGTGATAACCCGGAACTGGTCTCCGATGGCTTCCAGATCGTCCAATAGTGTATCCGTGGCCGCGGACATGGTCTCCCGCAGGGCGTCGCCGTCCTCCAGCAGACCGGCAAAGACGTCCCCAGGGCGTCCCCCCTGCTCCCGAATGGCACTGTCAATGGGACGGATGGTGATGGTGGGCCTCGGCCAGCTCCCAAAGACGTCGGCCAGGTCCTCGCCGAGGCGGGATGCCCGGGAAGCCACTTTCTCCAACGTCCTGCCCGGGTCCCGAAACGCTTCCGCCAGGTCTCCGCCCTGTGCCAGAAGCTTTGCCAGCGCGCTGCCGCGTCGGTGGCGTGTCCGGCGGCGGCCCGCAGGGCCTGAGCCGCCTCTCCCAGTGCCTGCCATGCGGCCGCCGCGTCCTTCCCGGCCTCTTCCAGCTCGCCGCTGTCCATGTGGGCCGCGACGGCGTTCGCCGCCTGTTCCAGCGCACCCCCGCCCTGGCCAGTGTATCCGCCAGGGCTTGAGCCGCCTCTCCCAGCGCCGCTTCGTCGCCGCCGTTCCACAGAATGCGGGCGATCTCTGCCAGCGTGTCGGACATGTCCCCGAGGGCGGCTGCCAGGTCCCCGGTGGCAGCCCGAACCTCTTCCATGGCCTCCTGGCTCTGGAGAGGCGCTGCCCAGGGCCGCGCCCAGATGCTCCAGCGCCGACAGCAGGCGGGCAACGGCCTCTTTTCCACTGGAGGCCGCCCGGCGGAGGGACTGACTGCCGCGCAGCTCCTGTTCCGCCTGATCTCCCAGCCCCGATGCCGCGCCGACTTCATCCAGCGCATTCCCAAGCTCGTCGGCCAGGTCCTCCACCAGGTCCATCACATCGACGGCGTCATCCAGGATCGGCGCCAGCTGGTCGATGAGCCAGGAGATCCGGGCCGTGAGGCTGTTGAGCCTCGATATTCTCATTGGTCCAGTCCGCGGCGGAGTCCGCCAGAGTCCCACTGCCTCCCGGGCCTCGTCCGTCCGGGCGGAGATGGCGTCCATCCGGTCTGACAGAGCGTCGGAAGTGTTGGATCCTGTTCAGGTCTGGTCTAGCAGATCCCCAGACCGTCCAGGGCATCCATCGCGCAGCTCCCCCATCTGCCCCTGGTCATAGAGCAGCCGCACTTCCGGCTCTAACTGACCGGCGATGCCGCCCACGTCCTTCCGACCCAGAATGTCGCCGGAGTTGGCACAGCCGTCCAGATATCCGGACTGCCGCCCCACGATGCCGCCGATGTTGTAGCCCACGTGGTCATAGCCCACGCCCTGTGTTGGTGCAGCTTTGGATGATACCAGAGGAATACCCGGCGACGCCGCCGATATCGGTGCATACCGGCACGTTTTCCGCCGCGTTCAGCTGTTCCCGGTTGATGGCGTCCAGATCCAGCTCCGCATCCACCTCCGTGGTGTTGATGCTGCCGCTGTTCCGGCACTGGATAACGGCGCCGTAGTTCTGCCCGGCGATGCCCCCGGCATAATGCTCTCCCGTGACGGCTCCGGAGAAAGTGCAGTTGACGATCTGTCCCGAGCTCTCGTTGATCCCCACAAGACCGCCTATGCTGTCCGCTCCCCCGCACCGTCCCGTGGAAGGTGCACATCGGCAAGGCCCCGGTTGCTGCCGGCAATGCCGCCCAGGGTATTCTTCCGGTCAGAGGGATCGACCCGTCCCTCCACCGACAGATCCCGCACTACGCCGGAGGGCTGTATGTACCGGAACAGTCCCCGGACATTGCCGCTGCCCGTGATGGACAGACCGGAAATGGTGTGGCCCTGCCCCTCAAAGGTCCCCCCAAAGGTGGGGATGGGGGTGAAGTCCGTGCCGGACAGGTCGATATCCGCCTCCAGGCGGACAATTTCCCCTGGGACCAGCTGTCCAGGGTGCAGTTCTCGTGCCAGTTGGACCAGGTCCTCCGCCGTGCGGACGAAAACCGTAGTCCCCGCCCGGCGGCCAGGGCAGCAGGCGCCGCCAGGGACGCCAGCAGCACCGCCGCCAGAAGGAAGCTCAGGCATTTATGAATCTTCCGTCTCATGGGCGGGCTCCTCCTTTTCTGATAAGCTCCAGTCTCCAGCATTCCGGAGACGTCCCCGTAAATCACGCCCTTGGATCTGGGCATCCACTACGCCGGAAATCCGGCCCCGAACCCGGCCATTTACATAGACGGTGCCATGGGCACTCCTGGCAACCTCCGGCACCTTGAGATCGAACCGGGTCCGCTCCACGATCCCGTCTCCCATGTACAGGATCTGGGGCAGGATGAACATGACTAAAAACATGGAAATCAGCGTCCCCCGACACAGGCACTCGCCGATGCCCACGATGGCTGGCTCTGTAGTGATCTGGGAGATCAGGAACCCGGCGGAGGACAGGATACTCCCCGAGGTCAACACCGTTGGGAAGGACAGATCCAGCGCCTGGACGATAGCCTCCCGTCGGCGACATCTTCGTCCTTCAGCTCCTTGTACCAGCTGGAGATGACGATGGCATAATCGATGTTGGCCCCCATTTGGATGGCTGTGACGATGAGGTAACTTAGAAAGAAAATGGGCTTCTGGGTCATGCCGGGGAAGGAAAATTGATCCAAATGCTGCCCTGGATCACCAAAATCAGCAGGATCGGCAGTCCCACCAGATTGGAAAGTAAACAGCAGCACCATGATCACGAAAACCACCGACAGGACAGAGATCATGATGTTATCCCGGGAGAAAGAGACTGACAAGTCATAATCGCTGGTGGAATCCCCACCAGATAGACGCTGTCCGCGTCGTAGTACCGCTCCGCCTCCCGGTGGATGGTCTGGAGGAAAGCAAAGGTCTCCCCCCCTCCTCCGGCAGGTTCAGATTGATGAGCATACGGGTGTAGTTTTCCCCAGCATCTGGACCCGGGCGTTGTGAGCTGTTCATAGAGAGCATCCAGATCCGCCTGTTGCTCCTCGTCCAGATCTACATATGCCCTCCTCCACCTTGTCATAGGCGAAGAAAAACATATCCATCAGACGGAACTGTATAGTCATCCAGGCCGCCCACGATCCGGCCGTAGGTCCTCCTCCTCCGCCGCGTAGGCAGTGTATCAGCAAGGCAGACGAGCTCGTAGTCCAGGTCCGTCATCTCGGCAAACTGCCGGGGCGTCAGGGCGTCCGTGAGCATGTGTCCGTCCATGACCTCCACATTGGAAAGGCCCATGGCGTAGTCCACCTGGTCATAGGTCTCCAGCCGCTCCAGCAGGGCTTTCTCACTGTCATAGTCTCCCCGGGGCACCAGCAGAGCGATCACGTTCTGGGTGCCGAAGGTGTCGCTGACCCTGCTGCTCCGCCACCTGGGACTCGTTCTGCCGCGCAGTCTCGATCTGGGTATAGCCGTACACATAGGGGCACCGGTTGAGGAAAACCCCCCACCAGGGCCACAATGAACAGCGGCACTCCCACATGGCGCAGCTTCAGGACAAATCCGCCCCAGCGGTCGATCCTGGGGATGAAGCTGCGGTGGCGGGTCCTCTCCATCGCCTTGGAAAAGAGCATCAGCAGCCCCGGCATCAGGGTGAACACCGACAGCATACTGAACAGAATGGCCTTGATCAGCACGATGCCCATGTCGAAGCCGATCTGAAACTGCATGAACATCATGGCCGCCAGGCCGGAGATGGTGGTGAGGCTGCTGGCGGAGATGGAGGGAATGGCGGCGCTGACCGCCGCAATGCACGCCTCCCGGTCTCCGGCGTACTCCCGCTCCTCCAGGAAGCGGTGCAGCATGATGATGGCATAGTCGATGGCCAGAGCCAGCTGGAGCACCACCGTCACAGAGTTGGAGACAAAGGAGATCTCTCCGAAGATGAAGTTCGTGCCCAGATTCAGCAGGGCCGCCGCGATAAAGGTCAGCAGCAGCACCGGAATCTCCGCATAGGAGCGGGAAGTCAGCAGCAGCACCAGCACGATGATAACCGCCGCTACCGCCAGGATGATCCCCATCTCATCGGCCAGGAGTCCGCCTGGGAATCCCCCACAGAGCTGTCTATATAAAAGTCATAGGGGGCCAGCAGCTCCCGGATGGCCTCCATGGCGGCCAGGGCGGATTCGTCATCCTCCTCCCCCGCAAAGGTCACGGAGATCAGCGCGTCCGCGCCCTTGAAATACGATGCGATGTCCTCCGGCGTCTCGGCCTCCCCGTCCTCCTCTGCGCCGATGCTGTCTCCCAGGGACGCGGAGGAGACGCCCTCGATCTCCCCTGATCTGTTCCGCCAGATCCTCCGCGATGCCCCGCGTCACGTGGGACACCATCACCCGGGCGGTACCGAAGGTGGTGAACTCCTCCTCCATCAGCGTCAGGCCCTGGCGGGTCTCTGTGGAATCCGGCAGATATTCTGTGATGTCGTTGCAGACGCTGACCCAGTTCCGCGAGAACAGGCAGAACAGCAGCGCACACGCGTACAGGAAAAAGATCAGCTTCCGCTTATCCACGATCACCGTGGCCAGCCGCACAAAAAAGGATGGTTTTTCGGTTTCTTTGCTCACGGTTTCAACTCCTTCCGGCAATCCCGGTCCCATCACGGCTCAGGGGAGATCCGGCTCCCCTCCCATCGCATCCGGCAGACGTCCGCCGTGGTCACTCCAGTAAGGCGTTCCCCATGGAGCTCCAGCGCCGTCTCGCAGAAAAGGGTGCTGACCGCCGTCCGGATAGCATGGGAGAGGCACAGATGCCCATCCTCCGACCGTACGCCATGGACGGGGTTGCGGCGTCCCATCAGTTCCAGGGATCCTGTGACGGCAGAACCCTCGTATTGAGGACCAGGCGGCCCTCCCTGGGGCCCATCTGGCTGTACAGCGTGACGTGATACTCTTCCCGCATCTTCCTCCGCTCCTTTCCGCATTTCCTCCAGCATACTGGAAACAGGCCCGGAGATGCAAGGTGCAGACCTTGGGCAGATGTCAGAAATCTGACACTTGCCCCCATTCTGCATAGATGCACTCCTCTGGAAAATGTGTTATACTGGACTGCAATGGACTGGAGTCTGCCGGTCCATGGAGGTCGATATGAAAAAAACGGACATACGAGGCCAGCAATGCGGCCAAGCGGCAGATCTGCACTGTACTCAAGGAGCTGATGACCCAGAAACCCCTGAACAGGATCACCGTGGCGGAGATCATGCGGGGCTGCGGCATGGCGCGCCAGCATTTTTACTACCATTTTGACAATGTCTACGACGCGGTGCGCTGGATCTTTGAGGAGGAGGCGGTGGCGCTGCTCCGGGAACACGAGGGCGTCATGCTGTGGCAGGACGGCCTGCTCCAGCTTTTCCAATACCTGCAGGAGAATCGTGCGTTCTGCCTCTGCGCCCTTCGCTCTATGGGTCGGGACCACCTGAAGCGGTTCTTCCAGACGGATATCCGTACTATTATCCAAAGCACGATCCGTCTGATTGCCGCGGAGCTGGGGTATGAGGCTGGGGAGCAGGAGCTCACCATGCTGACCCAGTTCTATGTGGGCGCGCTGGTAAGTATTGTGGAGGACTGGCTCCTGGGCGAGATCCAGGGCACGCCGGAGGAGCTGAGCCGCTTTGTAGACCAAGTGCTTTGCGGGACCATGTGCGTGGCGCCGGGCTCCGGCTGTCCCAGGCAGGTCCCGGGGCGGCGCCTCTTCTGGAACCGGACCACTGTGCCGGACCTGTTTCCAAATAAAAAGGCTCCGGGTTCCCAGAGAAACCCGGAGCCTTTTTCCGCTGTTCAACTCTCTGTGGGCAGGTCACTCCTGCGCATCGTGAAGCCAGAGATATCGCTCGTCCTCGTTGCGGGTGGTCTGCAGCCAGGGGTCGCCGTCCAGATGGCGAATCATCCAGCAGGTATACATCTGGAAGCCCGGCGCCACTGCCTGGGGATGCAGGCACCCGCCGGGGATGGCGGAGAAGCTGTTGTCCACGCTCTTGAATACCTGGTCCCCACAAAACTGGCGCCGAAGCCCTCCGGCCGGTCGAACTTGAAGTAATAGCACTCCGGCTGGGGGTGCCGGTGGGGCAGATAGCCGGACCAGTTCCCCCGGTCGTTCAGCACCTCGCCCAGCACCATATTGGACCAGGGGGCGATATCCTTGTCAAAGATGGTGTTTACCCGGCGCTTGGCCACATTGCCGAACTTGCCCACGCAGGAGTAGACCCAGGGGGCGTCCTCCGGCCGGTACAGCCTGCCGGAGAACGCTGTGTCATTCTTCGTGCACTGGACCAGAATCTCCGCGTCTGTCTGCGCCTCCACGGTGATCTCCTCCCCGGCGCAGGCATGGAGGGCATAGGGGCCGTCAGTGAACACGTCTCTGCGGCTGACCGTCTCCGTCCGGCCCTCCCAGCCGAAGGTCACGGTTCCGGACAGAAGCAGCACTGCGGTCTCCTCGCCCCGGCGGCAAAAGCCCCTCTTCCGGCCGGGTTCCATCCGGTAGACCCGGATGTCCATCAGCATATCGCTGTATGCGTTGTCGTAGGTACAGAGGATTTCCTCGCCCTCCGCGTCAAACTCCGGATAGCCGAATACGTTTTTCATGTGTAATTCCTCCCAAATTCCATCATCCGGCGGGACCGTTCAGGCGCCCACGTTTGCTCCCTGCCGCTCCAGCAGGCGGCAGAGCATGGCGGCCAGCTCGCCCCGGGTGGCTGTCCGGTCCCCTGATAGCTTCCCGGACCATGCCCAGCGCCTGGGCGATGGCCGCATAGCCCAGGTCTGCCTCCGGGATGGCGGCAGCGTCGCTGTATGTGCAGGTGTAGATGCCCTGAAGCCGGGCGGCTGGGCCATAACCTGCGCAGTCCAGCAGACATTTCACTGCCTGCCCGCGGGTGACGGCCCTGCCTTCATCCCGGGTTCCCCGGGGCAGAATACCCATCCGGTAGGCCACGGAATAGACGGTGTCCCGCGTGCTCTCATCCGCTGTCTCCGGGTCGATACAGTATCCCTCCAGGCTGGCCAACAGGGCCACCAGATCCCACTGGGTCAGCTGTTTGTCCGGCCGGAAGCGGCCCCCGTCATAGCCCACGCCATAGCGGGCCAGCTTCTCCACATCGGCTTTCACCCCCGAACCCGACAGGTCCGTATAGGTGATGGCGGTATCCCCGGACTCCGGCGCCGCCGGTTTGCCGGTGGCGGCGTCAATGCCCAGATACCGCTCCTCCCGCTCCAGAGCGTAGGTCAGCCGCAGCTCGTAGAAGTGGGTAAGCCCCAGCTCCATCAGCCGGGCTTCCGTCTCGTCACCGCTCTCCAGAGGGCGGGGCACCAGACGGTAGGCCAGGACCGTGTCATAGGTCCCCGCCCAGGCGGCCAGGGCCGCCGTCTCACCCACGATACCGGCGGAGCTGGCGAACGTCACATCCTCATCGTACTGATAATCCAGCCGGTACACGGACCCGTCTCCGCTGTCGATGGCCACGGTATAGCGGTTCTCCGGGAAGGGAATGCCGCCTACCTGCTGGACGTATGTGAAGGTGTAGTACGGACGCCGGTCCTCCGTGTTGTCCCGGCCGTCATAGAGTGTCAGGGCACTCCACCGCCCGCCGCAGAGGGCGGACAGGAACGTCTCCGCTTTGACCTGCGCCTCCGCCTGGGTCAGGGCCGGTGTCTCCCCCCTCCTCCATTCCGGGTGCGTGGGAGAATACCTCCTGGACCGCGCCGGTGCGGGCATCCACTGTGATGGTGCGGGAACGGCTGTCCTCCTCTCCGGGCCGCACATAGGACAGGACGCAGAGGACCTGATCCTCCTTCCCCTCCTGTTCCGCCAGACGGTAGGCGGCGGAGGACAGGGCGTACTCCGTCAGGCCGTAGACCGGCTCTGCCCGCAGGCTCTGGTCCAGGAACGCGGAGGACCGGACGCCCTCCATCTGGGCGATGCCCGCCTGCTCCGCCGGGCTGAGGCCGCTGTCCTCGCTCTCCGCAGCCGCGGTGTTGTCGGCACTGCCTCCGGCGCCCCAGCCGCCCATCTGGTCCTCCAGCTCCGTCAGATTCAAAAAGCGCTCCTGTGGCGGCATCTACATAAAGGTGTCCGTATCCACCGGCAGATACCGGAGCACGGCCGACGTGCCGCCCGCCTCCCGCACGTATTCCAGCTTCAACTCCAGGGTGTCCGTCAGGAGTTTGGCGCCCGGTCGCGGCGCACCGCAGCGGCGGCAGAGGGACGTCTCCCAGGAAGGTGTCCTCCGCCGTGGTCCGGTGGAAAGACCGGACCCGGTTGTCCGCCGCATCCACAGTGATGGAATAGGTCAGCGGCGAGGGCAGGCCGTTCAGCAGGATCACTCCGGAGTAGCGGTAGCTGTCCCCGCCCAGAATATCCATGCCGCGGGGCTCTTCCAGCTTCACGCTCTCCCCCTCCCGCAGGACCTTGTCCAAAAAGTCCCCGGCGGCCCGGGCGGCCGCGGCCTCATCCCCCTGGGGAAAGACCGGGAAATCCCCGCTGTTGGAGGCGGTGTACGGCAGACCCAGATCGTAGCTGATTACGGTCCCGTCATCCAGAGCGGAAATGGACAGTTCCTCCTCCAACTCGGTCGACCAGTACAGATCCCAGGCACCGGTCAGACCATCCTCATACCAGCTGCCCTGAAATTCGTCATAGGCATCCGTGTCCAGATCCAGGGCCGCCTTTACGGCCTGGGTCACCCTGGCCAGGGCCTCGTCTGTGGTCTCCTCTGCGGCGGACGCCGGCAGCATCAGCCCCAGAGCCGTCACCATAGCCAGCGTCAAAGAAAACAGCTTCTTCATCATTCGTCCCTCCATTGTCGGCAGTTTCCGGAATGGTGATTCCATTCTATCCCAACAGACGGAAAAATTCCAGAGATGCTGCGGATTCTCCTTATTTTTTAAGTTCCTTGAAACGCAGAGCGGCGGGCCGCACGGAGAATCTCCGCGCGGCCCGCCGTTTGACATGGGCTGCGTCCTGGCCGGGCGATTCAGCCGGACCTGCCTGCATCTGTCCTGGGCCCTCTCTGTCACGCCATGGCGCGGTGGAGGAAGGTCATGATCTGCGCCCGGGTGCAGGTCGTGCCGGGCTCAAAGGTAGTGGAAGTGGTGCCCTGGGTCACCTCCGCTCTCCACGGCCCAGGCCACCGCGTCCGCATAGTACGCACCTTCCGCCACGTCCCGGAAGTCATGCGTCCCGGATGCCGCGGGAGAGCCCTCGGCCCGCCACAGCAAAGCACCGCCGCCTGAGCGCGGTGCAAACCCGGTCCGGGGCAAAGGCAGTCTTGGTGACGCCGGAGGTGATGCCCTGCTCCACAGCCCACAGAACTGCCTTATAGTAGTAGCTGTCGGGGCTCACATCCGTGAAGGGATTCTCCTTTTCGGACGGCTCAGGAGAGCCGTTTGCCCGCCACAGGAAGGTCACAAGCTGGGCCCGTGTGCATCCGCGGCCCGGGGCGAAGGCCGTTCCGGTGACACCGGAGGCAATCCCTGCTCCACAGCCCACCGGACCGCATCGTAATAGTACGCGCCGCTGTCCACATCCGTGAAGGGCGAGCTCCGTCTGCTCCCCGGAACGGACGAAGGACGCGGACACGGTCACCCCGCCGCCGGGCATGACGAAGGTATAGCGCCCCTCCCCGCGTTCTGGACCGGGACTGCGCCGTTCTGGCTGTCGGTGACAGTCAACTTCTTCAGCTCGTATCCGTCATCCGGCGCCGCGGTGATGGTCACCGTCTCACCCTCGTCGGCCCGACCGGCACTCACCTCCAGGGAGCCGCCGGTGACCCGGTCCACAGTAATGAGATGCTCGCCGTCCTCGGACTTCTCAGTCCACCGGGCGTACAGGGTTGTGTTTGCGTCGAAGACGGTATCGGCAGTAACTGCAGTGCCGCCGTCGGCGGCGGTGTACCAGCCCGCGAAGGCGTAGCCGCTCCGCTCCGGCGTGGGAAGCGTCCCCACGGCTGCGCCGCTGGTGGCTGCCATGGCGGCCGCGCCGGCGGCGCCCTCGCCGAGCTCCAGGGTCAGGATGATCGTCCGGTCCGGGTCAATGAAATCCTCCAGCTCTGCAGTGGCAAAGCTGCCGCCGGTGACAGAAATGCTGCCGGAGCCGCTGTTGGCCACCTGACCGGTCACAGTGCCGCCGGAGATGGTGATCTCCGCCGCGGTGTCGTTGACTACGCTGCCCACGGTGCCGCCGTTGATGGCGATGGTTCCGCCAGTGGAGCCGCCCTGCGTCTTGATGTTCTGATAGCTGCCGCTCTCCACGGTCAGGCTGCCGGAGGCATCCTGCCCCTCAAAGACAATGGAATCCCCCTCGGCAATAGCAGCGTTCGCAAAGGTGACGCGGCTGCCCCGGTCGATGTTGACGCCCCACTGGTTTCCGGAGGTGGTCAGGCCGTCCACGGACAGCTCCGTGCCATTGACCACCAGGGCGTACCAGCGGCAGTTGGAGATCTCCACGTTCTCCAGGGTCACCATTCCGGCGTGGTAGATGTTCAGGCCGTGCTTGGCGGCACTGCCGCCGTCAAGGGTCACATCCCGCAGCGTCACCTCGGCGCCATCCTGAAGATTGAGGAGGCTGGGGCCGGTGCCATTGTCGCCGGAGACAGAAAATGTGCCCGCCTTCGCCCGGATGGTATGGCCGCTGCCGTCCAGAGTCAAGTCCTTGGACAGCGTCAGCGCTCCCTGGCCGTTGACCAGGCCGGAGGCGTCCAGCTCCACGTCTCGGAGCAGCCGGATGGTGGCGCCCTCTTCCGCCTGGGCCACCGCCTCCGCCAGGGTGGCATACTGGGTGCCGTCGATATCCGCGGTGTTTTCCGTTTGACGCCGTCCTCCCCGGCCCCCTCCGTCATGGTCTGGACCTGCCCGGCGGCAGACGCACCAAACATCCCCTCCGCCGCCTGGGCATTGGCCGGCAGCATGGAGGCCAGCAGGCTCAGAGTCAGCAGTCCGGTAACAAGTTCTCGCTTCATGTGTGTAGATTCCTCCCGATTGGTTTGTAGGTATCGGCGCTTTGAAGCGGGCACTCTCCGTCCGGTCCGAAAAAGGGGCCTTCCCAGATGTAGAAATTCTGCCAAATCATTGCGGATTCTGTCAAAAAAGCCAAGCAGGCAGCGGAAAATCCGGCCTCAAAAGCACGGTTCACATCCTAACACAGCGGGGCAGAGCCACGCAAGGGCTTTCCGGATTTTCCAGATGACTGGAAATACCTGGCACATCAGCCGCATCTATTGGGCCGCAGTGCATCCGGCAAAATATGCTGGAACGATCCGGGCGCCGCGCCAGACATTCCCGGCAGCGCAGAGCCGGCTCCCCAGCTTGAGGGCTCCGGTGAGCCGGCGGGCGGCAAGGCATGTGAAAGCCCCCGGCGGACCGGAACGTGTCCGGTCCGCCGGGGCCTGCTCTGCCTGCGAAAGAAGCCGCCGATCAGTCAGTTTCCGGCGGCCTGGGTACCGGCCTGCTCCCGGCGGAAGCGGACCATGCCGGTGCGGTCCAGAGCCACCATCAGGACGGGAATGAACACCAGCTGGAGGATGATGCCGGGAATGGCGTTCACCAGCGCCTCGGTCAGGAAGATCTGCCAGGTGAAAGGCACGCTGGCCACGCCGGTCATCACCACCCGCACCGCAGCCCAGACGATCCGGCCGCCCACCATAGCAGCCAGCAGAGCACGGTACAGGGCCACCACACACTGCCAGCGGGACCGATTGTACAAAAAAGCCCGCGATGCCACCGTAAGCCGCCAGCTCAAAGGCCATGGCCACAGCGGCCACCAGCGGCGGCATTCCGAAGAGCGCCATCCGCATCAGCGGGGCCACGAATCCCACCACCGCGCCATACCGCCAGCCGCAGATCAGGCCGCAGAGGAACACGGGCAGGTGCATGGGCAGCAGCATCCCGCCGATCTGGGGGGATCTGTCCGGTGAGGAAGGGCAGTACCAGCGCCAGGGCCAGGAACATGGCCGCCAGGACCAGGTTATGGACATTTGTTTTGAAATTGCTGTGTTTCATGGGGTTAAACTCCTTCTCAAAAAGTCTTTTCGCGCCGCCTTCTGGCGCCGCACCAGCCTTCTGGCTTTTTTTACGGAGTCTGCAGGGCTGTGAATACCGGCCTTCTGGCCGGGCGCTTTTCAGGGCTTTCCCCTCATCAGGGGAAAAATTCGGTGGTGTCGATCACCAGCTGGCAGCCCTTCTCCGGGCCGCATTGGCGGATATACCGCTCCTCCAGGGGCATCCACCGGCTCTCATAGGCGGCGAAGTGGGCGCCCTCCCGCCGCTCCAGGCGGCGGCGCCTCCTCCGGCGCACAGGTGAGAAACATCCGCAGATCATAGCGGGGCCGACAGCGGGTGCTGGGAGTAGCTTCCCTCCACCACAGTGAGGGGCCGGGCCGGAAGCGTTGTCCCTCCCTCAGCGTGCCGCTCCGGCAGTCATACGGGCGGCGCTCCGGATCTGCGCTCCGGCCCCTGCCGGCACCAGTACCTCCTGCAGGAAGGGGCCAGGTCCATATTTCATCACTTATCAACTGTTAGCTGACGATTTTAGGTGACGGTCTGATTTTCAGGAATTAGGCGGGAGTTTTTGCATACGAAACTCCCGTCTGATTCCTAACAGGAATTAGGCGGGAGTTTTTCTTGTTAACAGAACAGAGATCCTTTTCCTCTGAATGTATTCAGTGATGGACATATTATAAACTGACTTAAATAGCTTTTTCATTTTGCTTTCACTCATACATGCAATGGTGGAAAGCGTCTGCAACGTAATATTAAAACTGTAATGTTCGTCCATGTAATGCGTTAGTTCATCTAATGCCTGCAAATCTGTTTTGTTAATGGGCTGGCCATTCTCTTCATTTAGTCTGTTTTCTTTCAAATATGAAGCAAGATAAGAGATGATTTCATATATTTTTGCTTCTACTGTAATTCTGGACGCTTTCATGGAAAGCAGATACTCATATAGGCTTTGCATAGCATGATTAACATTTGGTAAATAGAATTTCCCTTTTTCTTTGAAAAAATCAGAAAAGTTCACTTCAAGATCACCGGAAATTTCCTGGAGATACTGATCAATAAATTCCTGGTCAACCTGCACGGTAATACATCTTAATGGAATCTGAGGATGATAAATAGCTTTATACTTTTCAGATGGTTCATAGCAGCGCAATGTATTCGGAGAAATATTTTGATACGGATAGAATTCATCTCCTGCGCCACTAATATAGAGAGCAAGTACATAACCAGACCCAATATGTTCTCCGACCATAGTTTCCTGGTTAAATCTTATATCTGTCGCTGTAATGATGAAATCGTGGTGAACCTCACTCGTCCATTGAAATCCGGTTCCATATTTTGGGTTGATCTTATAATATGTTCCGTACTCTATTGGATTCCTTATCGATTCAACAAAGAAATCATCTCGTTTAACTTCTATCATTGGCTCCTCCCAAAGATACCTCGTTTAGTTTTATTAATACCTTGTTTAGACTTTATATCTGTTTTGCCCTTTACAATTAGCTACAACTAATTATAATGAAAGAGTTGATGTATGTCAAACCGTTTTTAAGCAAAAAGAGGTGTATATTTGAAGTTAATGCGCAGTTTATATAAAAAACTATTTCATTATGTCCCAGATAAAAGAATTTGGGCATATTCTTCTATGGCACTATCTGCCGCTGCCGTCTGCTCATATATGGGAGCTTATTGGTTTTTCTGGCAATCTATTGTGTCCATTTTGGTTATCCCTGCATATGAGAAGGCCATGTATGATGCAATTATCGTAGTCGCACTTATGATTTTACGAGGCATCCTCAACATTGCATCGGCAACGTGTTCCCACTATTTAGGCTTCCGGCTTGAAACAAACTTAAGAAAAAATGGGCTTCATAAATTATTGGATGCCTCTTCTTCCTTTTTTGACCACAACAGTTCTGGAGAGATTCGAAAAGTTATTGATGATAACGCAGCAGAAACACACAAAACAGTGGCCCATTTGATTCCAGACAACATCACTGCTGTTATGACGCCGGTGTTAATGTTTGTGCTGATGTTTGCAATTGATTACCGCCTTGGTATTCTCTTGATCCTTACAACTGTAATTGGTGTTCTTCAGTATCGTAAAATGTCCGGTGGTACTGAATTTCTGTCTGGCTATTCAGCGGCACTTCAAAAGATGAGTGCGGCAACAGTAGAATATGTCAGAGGAATGCAGATCATAAAAATCTTCGGTGTAACTGTACAGTATTACAAAACTCTGATTGACTCGATCAAGGAGTACAAACAGTACGTCTATCAGTATAGCCTCAGTTGTAAGAATCCCTATGTTGGATTCCAGGTTCTGTTCAACGTGTTTTATGCTTTTGCCGTACCAGCCGCAGTTGTACTCATCAGCTATGGAGAACCTGCCATGCTGATCTTGGCAAAGATTGTTTTCTTTGCAGTATTCTCCGGAGCTGTATTTACTTCTTTCACATCGATTATGTTTACGGGGCAGGATAACTTTGGCGCACAAAATACGCTGAATCAGCTTGATGAGCTGACTGCTTCAATGGATCAGGCAAAGCTTCCGCATGGAAGCGAAGAGAACTTCCAAAATTTCGATATTGAATTTCGTCATGTTGACTTTAAATATGATGACACCTTCGTGCTGAAGAATTTTAACCTGACACTGCATCAGAATAAAACTTATGCGCTTATCGGGTCTTCCGGTGGAGGCAAATCTACCATTGCAAAGCTGATTTCAGGATTTTATCCTGTTGATGGCGGCGAGATCCTGATTGGTGGAAAGAACATTCAGAGTTATTCTGAAAAAGCTCTCATTCAGAACATCGCATTTGTTTTCCAGCGCAGTCAATTACTAAAGACCTCAATTTACGAAAATGTCCGAATCGGAAATTCTCAGGCAACACGGCAGCAGATTATGGATGCACTTGACGCAGCGAACTGCACATCTATTCTTGACAAATTCCCCAGCGAGAGATGACCGTCATCGGGGCAAAGGGCGTATACCTTTCCGGTGGCGAGGTGCAGAGGATCGCCATTGCAAGGGCTATTCTAAAGAATGCGAATATCATCATTATGGATGAGGCATCTGCAGCTGCAGATCCGGAAAACGAATACGAGTTGCAGCAGGCTTTCCAAAAACTGATGAGAGGCAAAACAGTTATCATGATTGCACACAGGCTGTCCTCTATTCAGAATGTAGACCAGATCCTGTTTGTCCAGAATGGAAAAGTTGTGGAACAAGGAACCCACAATGAGCTGATGTCCTACAATGGACGTTATAAAGATTTTCAGGATGTATACTGCAAGGCAAATCAGTGGAGGTTGGCATGATGAAGACATATCTAAAAAAAGCCTTCCAGCTTAGTGATTCGGGTGCGAAAGGCCTTGTAAAATCAATCTGGTCATTCTTCCTCTATTATGTCTCTTTTGTACCGCCGATGATTTGTGTTTTTCTGTTTGCAGACAGGCTGCTGCATGGAAACACCGGGAAACCGGTGGTATATCTCCTGTTTATGCTGGTAGCGACCCTGGTGATGTACTTAGTTATTAACTATAACTATAAAACGACCTATGATGAAACCTACCAGGAATCTGCAAATTTAAGAATTGATTTGGCGGAACAGCTTTCCAAGCTGCCCCTATCCTATTTTTCAAAGCACAATTTGTCTGACCTTGCTCAAACAATCATGGCAGATGTGGCTTCGATTGAGCATGCTTTTGCGAACGCAGTGGCTAATACCATAGGATTTGCAATTTACTTTTTGGTTATCAGCGCAGCCCTTCTGATCATGAATTGGAAATTAGGGCTCTGTGTATTGCTTCCCGTTCTTGCTTCTGCTTCGGTTCTTTTCCTGACAAAGAAACTGCAGGTCAGAGATGTAAATAAACATTATGATAAGTTGAGAGATATTTCTGAAAGCTTTCAGAATGCAATCGAACTGAATCAGGAAATTAAAAGCTATGGGTTGAAAGAAAAAGTAGAAGCTCAAATGGACCAGCAGTTGGATGAGTCAGAAAATCTTCAGTGGAAAGCCCAGATCACCCAGACGATTCCTGTTACAATCGGCCAGACTTTATCGATTCTTCCTATTGGAATCACGGCAACTGTTGGCCTTTCGATGCTTGCCTCCGGTCAGGTAAGTATCCTGATTCTTCTGGGCTATATTATTATGGCGGCGAAACTCAGCGGGGCCATGGGTGGTGTTTTGCTCTATCTGACGGAAATCTTTTATTTGGATGCAAGGATCGCCAGGATTGGTGAAATCAAGAATCATGAACTTCAGGGTGGAGAAAAGGCAGTCCTCTCAGATTTCAATGTAGAAATAAAGGATGTTTGTTTTTCCTACCAGAAAGACACCCAGGTGATTCGCCATGCATCCTTTACGGCGGAGCAAGGACAGGTAACCGCATTGGTCGGTCCCAGCGGCTGCGGAAAAACAACAATGCTTAAGCTCATCAGCAGACTATATGATGCAGATTCCGGCACCGTTCAAATCGGAGGAACCGACATACGTCGCCTTGGGCGGCTGGATGCTTCTGACGAAGAAGTAATACGAGCTGCAAAACTGGCTGGTTGCAATGAGTTTGTCAGCCGTCTGCCAGACACCTACCAGACAATAATCGGGGAAAATGGAGCCAAACTCTCCGGCGGAGAACGTCAGCGGCTGTCCATTGCCAGAGCAATCCTGAAGGATGCTCCAATTATCATTCTGGATGAGATTGCTGCATCGTTAGATGTGGAAACAGAAGTCCAGATACAGACTGGATTAAATCATTTGATTCAAGGCAAGACCGTGATTGTTATTTCACACAGACTGAAGTCTATTGAAAATGCAGATAAGATCGTCGTTATGAAAGCAGGTACGGTAGAAGCCTGTGGAAAACATGCTCATCTGCTGAAACAGTCGCCCACATATAGAAAGATGATTGAAAAGTCCAATCTGGCAGAGAAATTTAACTACTAAGCAGGTTACCCTTCAGATGCAGACCGCACTGAAGGGTAACATAAAGGCATTTGGTTAACTATATCTAACTGATTTCTGATGTGAGGAGGTGCATTATTTGAAGAAATATATTGGAAAAAGGATCATTAGCTTCCTCATTGTGCTGGTAGGCGTCAGCATTCTAAGTTTTTTGTTGATTGCTTGGTCCGGAAAAGATCCTGCAGAAATTATTGCACACCGAGGCGTATCCAATCCTACGCCGGAACAGATTGAGATGATTCGGGTGGAAATGGGATTGGATCAACCTCTCCCTGTGCGATATATTCAGTGGCTTTCCGGAATGTTTACAGGAGAACTTGGGACTTCTTTGACCACTCATCAACCGATTGTAAAGGATCTGCACAAGTATCTGGCTACGACCACATCTCTTGTAGGGATGGCCATTCTATGGATTATCGTGCTCACCGTTCCGATTAGTTTGCTCTGCGCCAGAAAGCGGAACCGCCTTTTCGATCAGGTTACCAGAGGCATTACTATCTGCGGTATTTGTGTGCCAACTTTCTGGCTGGGATTCCTTCTTCTACTGTTCTTTGCGATTCATCTGAAATGGTTCAGTGTCTTACCAAGTCCAGGTTGGAGGGGCTTTTTACTACCTTCATTTGCCCTGGCGGTTCCCAGTTCGTGTTCACTCATCCGAATTATGCGTTCCTCTCTTCTGGCTGAATTATCTTCTGATTATGTTCGGTTTGCAAAAGCCCGTGGACTATCTGCCAACAGAATTCTGGTATGCCACATTCTGCGAAATGCCTTACCGCCTGTTGTTACAATTTTCTTTCAGCAATTCGGCTTTCTAATTGCCGGAGGGGCGGTAATCGAAAGTGTTTTTTCAATCAAGGGAATCGGAACTTATCTGGTGGACAGTGTGATTGCAGCAGATACGATTGCAGTTTCTACCTGTATAGTCGTCATTGCAGCAATTTTTGTCGTCGCAAATTTCATGGCAGACATAATCAACCGTCTGCTTTGTCCATGGATGGTGAGGGAAGAAAATGATACATAAGCTACTCAAAAGGCCGCAGGCAATCATCGGTCTGTGCCTGATTGCTATTGTGATTGTAATTGCGATTGCAGCACCTGCTTTTTCGCCTCACGACCCTGAATTGGTGAATTTATCGCAAAAGTATGCTCAGCCTGACGCAGAATACCCTCTTGGAACAGATCAATTGGGCAGGTGTACCTTATCAAGGCTGCTGTATGGAGCCAGATATTCCATTGGAATCAGTTTACCTGTGCTGCTGATTTTGTCTGTGATTGGTCTGATTGTCGGTACTTTTAGCGCCTGTGCTGGAGAAAAAGCAGACCATTTCATTACTATACTCTGTGATGTGTTTATTGCTTTTCCTTCTCTTATCATTGCTATTGCTGTCATAGGCGTTCTGGGGAACGGACTCCAAAACATTGCCGTTTCTGTTGTGATAGCGACCTGGGCTTGGTTTGTTCGTATTGTCAGATCTTATTCCGTTCAAGAAATGGGTAAAGATTATATCCTGGCAGCCCGGATTTCTGGGTGCAATACAGGAAAGCTGGTCTTCAGACATCTGATTCCTAACATTCTGCCACAGTTTCTTGTGTATGTTTCCACTGGTGTCGCTTCTTCCATCATTATGGTTTCCAGCTTTGCTTTCCTCGGACTTGGCCTTCCCTCCGGCACACCGGAATGGGGTGCCATGTTAAATGATGCCAGGACAGCGCTTTACTCTCATCCGGAATTGCTAATCTATCCAGGCTTGTGCATCTTCGTAACGGCAGCAGGCTTCAATTTATTTGGAGAAGCACTCCGTGATATTCTGACGCCGGAGGAGGACAGCCTATGATGCCATCACTTATGATTGATCATTTAAGCATTAATCTTCGGTCAGGCACGGATAACTTGGTTTCTGAAATATCCTTTGCAGTCAAAGAAGGAGAGTCTTTGATCTTGTTAGGCCAGTCAGGCAGCGGCAAAACAATGACCTGTAGTGCGGTGCTAAACTTATTGGACCCTAAAAAATTTAAGGTGTCGGGTTCCGTTTTCTTCGGCGAGACTGATCTTTTGAATTCGTCAGAAAAGCAGAGACGAGGAATATACGGAAACCAGATTGTCTATATCCCGCAAAATCCAATGACTGCATTGGACCCTTCTATGCGTATTGGCAGACAGATGGATGAAACGCTACGGCTTCATTCCGACAAATCCCGCCAGCAGCGTTACAACTATATTCTGCGGCTTCTGCATGATGTAGGCTTAGATGATCCTGACAGGGTATACAGAGCATACCCCCATATGCTTTCCGGAGGAATGCTTCAGCGTGTCATTATCGCAATGGCTATGATGCTTGATGCAAAATTCGTGCTTGCCGATGAGCCGACAACTGCTTTGGATGTGATTCACAGAAATGGAATCATAGATTTATTTTCGCAGATGAAAGCAAATGGAGTTGGGATTCTTATGGTAACTCATGATTTCGCAACAGCTCTTCAATTAGGTGGAAACGTGTTGGTGATGAAAGAAGGAAAAATTATAGAATCCGGTGAAGTTCAATCTGTCTTCGATCATACCACAGAACCTTATACAAGGTCGCTGATTGAAGCTTACTCCCTTTCCTGTGCTTTCACGAAAGGGGCGGAATCATGATTAAAGTCAACAACCTATCAAAAGAATTTCACGAACAAGGCACAAGCAACGAGCTTCTGGCCGTTGATCATGTAGATTTTACTATTCAGAATGGTTCATTTTGCGCTTTGGTAGGAGAAAGCGGATCTGGTAAAAGCACTTTGGCTCAGCTCATGTGCGGTCTTCTGGTTCCATCTTCTGGAGAGGTACTGTTTGAAGGAAAAAACATTTCCCTCTGCCGGGGCAAGCAAAAGCAGATACTGCGATCTAAAATACAGCTGATTCTTCAGGATGGCAAGGGAGCAATGGACCCTCGCTTTACGGTATATCAAATCATTGCAGAGCCAATTCGCAATTTCAGAAAACTCAGCAAAAAGGAAGAAGAACGGGAAATCAATGATCTTCTTACCATGATGGAGCTTCCCGAAGAGATCAAGCTGCGAAAAGCTCATGAGCTATCCGGTGGACAACAAAAACGTGTATGTATTGCAAGAGCGTTAGCGGCTCAACCGGATGTGTTGATTTTTGATGAAGCAGTCAGTGGGCTGGATGTCCTGGTTCGTAAACATATTCTTGATTTGCTGAAGCGACTCCATCAGGAGCGAAAAATGACTTGCTTTTTCATTACCCATGACCTGGACGTTGCGCTATATCTTGCAGACCGTGTGATGGTGATGCGCTGCGGTAAGATTATCGAAGACCGTACATTTCACGGTTCGACAGACTGCTTTACACATCCGTATACAAAGCTTCTGTTGCATTCTATTGCTCCATATTTGGGTTAAACCATTCAATAAATACGTATACCCTGCTGAAAAGCATGATATAAAAATAAATAAAGGAGATTTTGTACATGAAACTGAAAAAACTTTTAGCTTTCGGACTCGCACTTGTGATGTGCCTTGCTATGGCTGCTTGCGGCACGAACCCTGACGAGAAAACCGATGCAGAGCCGGTCTCAATCACTGTCACCGAGAATTGGGACTTTTCTGTAGGCTTCTATCCTGTCATCACGCCTATGGTATCCAGCACTTATGGTGCCGGATTCTGGAGTCGTAATTTTTACAACACTCTGGTAAGCTACGATGATAACGGGAAGATCCAGGGCGAGTTGGCTGAAACCTGGGAAATCAGTGATGACGGCAAGACTTACACCTTCCATCTGCGTGATGGTGTCAAATTTTCTGACGGTACTCCTCTGACTTCCGAGGCAGTAAAGATGACCCTTGAAGCAGTAGTAACCCATCTGGGTCCCCAGAATGGTGCCTTCGGTAAGCTCACTACTTTGTTTGACAAGCTGGAAACCCCGGATGAAAAAACCTTTGTAATGACTTTGAAGACCCCTTATTACGCTGCTCTTGACAATCTGACCATGGCGCTGCCTCTTGGTATTGTGAATCCCGCAGCCTTTGAAGGCGGCGTAGAAAAGGCTTACGAGAATTGCGTGAGTGCAACTATGGGTACTGGTCCCTATATGTTTGACCGGGTCGAGGGAGATACCTATACCTTTATCCGCAATCCCTACTACTGGGGCGAAGCTCCTGAAGTGGACGAGTTCAAAGTCAAAGTGATTCCTGATAATGCTGCAAAAATTCTTGCTCTGCGCAACGGCGAAATCGATGCAATTCTCGGCTCCAGCAGACTTAGCGCAGAAGGCTACACGGAAATTTCCCAGGATGCCGCTTTCGGTCATGCCATGGATGACAGCACCAACCAAACTCGTTATCTGGGTATGAACCTGAATAAGGCTCCCTTTAATGATCCTCTTGTAAGGGAAGCAGTATCCTACGCTGTTAATCAGCAGGAGTTGGAAACCTCTGTTTTCGATGGTCTGGAGACTGCTGCCGAAACCCTCTTTACGAATGAAAAGCCCAACTGCGGTGTGGAGGTTAAGACCTATCCTACCGACATGGAAAAGGCAAAGCAGCTCATGAAGGAAGCCGGCTATGAGGATACCAATGATGACGGTATCCTGGAGAAGGACGGAACTTCTCTCGCCATTCATTTCAACTATTCTCAGAGCCTTGCAAGTGTTGACAATGCAGTTCTTTCTATTGCAGCTTCTCTTAAAGAACTCGGCTTCGATGTTACTATTGATGCAGTAGACATGAACACCTGGTATGGAGCCTTGATGGCTGGCGAATATGATCTGACCTTCTACAATACTGCTGGCGGTTCCTTTGACCCTGCAACAGATATGAGCAATATGGCTCCTGGCGCTATGGGTGATCCGATCCTCTGCCAGTTCTCTGCTTTCTTTGAGAATCCTGAAATTTTCGCAGAATTGGACTCCACTTCTGATTCTCAGCGTGTGCAGGAAATCTATGGAATGATTCTGAATGGTATTGCAGATCAGAATCTTCTGGTACCTGTAACCGGCACTCACGATCTGGCTCTGTGGAATACTGATAAGATAACTGGCTATGACTTCTACACAGATGCCAGCTACGTAGACATTGCATCTGTTCATGTGAAATAATGTCCAGCAGTGTGGCTGA
>VOFE01001267.1_pt1 | contig 40001 bp, 53 predicted proteins | sample 5384071 | NCBI WGS metagenome assembly VOFE01 (sample SAMN12384724, study PRJNA508395) | human gut metagenome | isolation source: healthy gut D | host: Homo sapiens
ATTCGACGTACTGAAATATGACGGTGTACGCGCCCGTAAAATAGGAGAGGTCAAATACGCCATACGCTGTTTCCGGGAAGCACTCGCCCTCCGGAACGATACCGAAACCGCGAGTTACCTGGCCGAGGCTTTGCTCTCCGACAAACAGGCTGAAGAAGCCCGGAGCATTTTGGCAAAACTGGCCGAAGAACTGCCGGACCATATCGGTGTACGGTTGGCCATGGCCCGTGCCGATGAAATGATGCAGGATTATACGCGCATGGACGAAGACTGCCGGGCTGCCCTGCAAATCGACAACGGCCATGCCGGAGCGCTCTACCGCTCGGCCCAAAGCCAAACATGCCTTGCACGACGAGCTGAACGCCGTGGCTCTATTGACACAGGCCATCGTGCAGGACGGACATTTGACGGAAGCTTACCTGTTGCGGGCTGAAATTCTCCGCGACATGGGCGCCGATCTATACGGAATGAAAGTATTGGAAGAAGGCATCGAAACAAACAAACACAACTTCACGCGTTTCCTTGTAGTGGCCGACCCATGGAAAGCCGATGACTTACGTGAACGTTCGAAAGTAAACAAAGCCAACATCGTTTTCTCCCTCCCTCACAACGAAGGAAGCCTGTCGCAAGTGCTCTCTATCTTTTCTTTCTATAAAATAAACCTGACCAAGATTCAATCATTACCGATTATAGGCCGAGAATGGGAATATCTGTTCTACGTAGACGTGATCTTCAATGATTATTTAAGATACAAGCAATCTATCGACGCCGTTTCACCATTGACAAAAGAACTTAAAATATTAGGAGAATATGCAGAAGGAACATCAACCATATAATATTCAGCCGGCAAACCGTCTGGCGAATGTTAGCGAATACTACTTCAGCCGTAAACTGAAAGAAGTGGCACAAATGAATGCCGAAGGTAAGAATGTAATCAGTTTGGGCATCGGAAGCCCTGACATGCCTCCTTCGGAAGAAACCGTGCAAGTACTGTGCGAGCAAGCAAAACGCCCTGATGTTCACGGATACCAACCTACTGTCGGCATCCCCGAACTACGCAAAGCTATGGCCGACTGGTATAAACGATGGTATCACGTCGATCTTGATCCGGCGACAGAAATCCAGCCTCTGATCGGTTCCAAGGAAGGTATCCTGCATGTGACGTTGGCATTGGTCAATCCTGGTGACCAAGTATTAGTTCCCAATCCGGGATATCCTACCTACACCTCTTTAAATAAAATATTGGGCAGTGAGATTGTGAACTACAACCTGTGCGAAGACAACCATTGGCAACCCGATTTTGATGAACTGGAGAAGATGGACTTGAGCCGCGTCAAGATTATGTGGACCAACTATCCCAATATGCCGACCGGAGCGAACGCCACGATGGAACTTTATGAAAAGCTGGTAAACTTTGCACGCCGCCATAATATTGTGATTGTAAACGACAACCCATACAGCTTTATTCTGAACAAAAAACCACTGAGTATTCTCAATGTGCCCGGAGCCAAAGAATGCTGTATCGAGTTCAACTCTATGAGCAAGAGCCACAATATGCCCGGCTGGCGTGTGGGAATGCTTGCCACCAATGCGCAGTTTGTACAATGGATATTGAAAATAAAGAGTAATATTGATTCAGGAACTTTCCGCCCCATGCAACTGGCCGCCGCACAAGCTTACAACAATAGTGTGGAATGGCACGAAGAAGCGAACGTCAATGTATATAGCCGCCGCCGCCAACTGGCAGAAGAGATTATGAAAGTACTCGGTTGTAGCTTTGATCCCAATCAGGTAGGTATGTTCCTTTGGGGACGTATTCCCGAATCTTACAATGACGTGGAAGAACTGACCGAAAAAGTTTTGCACGAAGCACGTGTGTTCATCACTCCGGGTTTCATCTTCGGCAGTAACGGCAAACGCTATATACGTATTTCCCTCTGTGCCAAAGAAGAAAAACTGGCTGAAGCACTGGAAAGAATTAAAAAGATAATGTAACAAAACAAAATATCAGATTATGGAATTAGATTTAAAACCCATCGAACTTCCGGGAATTGAAAAAAAACGCCCGATGATTATCGCCGGCCCATGTAGTGCCGAAACAGAACAGCAAGTTATGGATACAGCTCTCATGCTGGCCAATAAAGGCATCAAGATTTTCCGTGCCGGCATTTGGAAACCGCGTACCAAACCGGGAGGTTTCGAAGGCATCGGTGTAGATGGCCTGGCATGGCTGAAACGTGTGAAACAGGAAACCGGTATGTATGTTGCCACCGAAGTGGCTACAGCCAAACACGTTTACGAATGTTTAAAGGCAGGTATTGATGTGCTTTGGATTGGCGCACGCACTACTGCCAACCCATTTGCCGTGCAGGAAATTGCTGACTCTCTGAAAGGTGTGGCACACGCCTGGGAGCCATCCACCGCGGATTCTCCAGCTTCGACAAGAAGATTTACCGCAACGCTCCCATGTGGCACATCCCCATCGAACTGCATCGCCGTTTCCCCAACTTGCCCGTCATCTGCGACCCGAGCCACATCGGCGGACGCCGCGACCTGATTGCCCCGCTCTGCCAACAGGCCATGGACATGGGATTCAGCGGATTGATAGTAGAGAGCCACTGTAACCCGGATTGTGCATGGAGCGACGCCAAACAACAAGTCATGCCCGATGTGCTCGACTTCATACTCGACCGCCTGGTGATACGCGAGAACGTAGAAATGACGGAAAGCCTGTCGGCCCTACGCAAACAAATAGACGCACTGGACAACGACCTGATGGACCTGCTGACCCGCAGGATGCGTGTAAGCCGTGAAATCGCGACTTACAAAAAGGAGCACGACATGGCCGTCGTGCAAACCGGACGCTACTCGAGATTCTCGACAAACGAGGAGCGCAAAGGAGTGTTGTGCGGCATGGATGCTGAATTCGTGAAAAAATCTATGAAGCCATCCACGAGGAAAGCGTGCGTCAACAAATGGATATCATTAATAAGTAAGCACGGACAGAAAGAACAAACATCATGAGAATACTCATCTTAGGAGCCGGAAAAATGGGCTCATTCTTTGTGGACTTGCTGAGTTTCGACCATGAGACGGCAGTATATGACATCGATGCCAAACGGCTGCGGTTCATGTACAATACGCAACGCTTCACCTCGATGGACGAAATAGACGCATTCCGCCCCGAACTGGTCATCAATGCCGTGACGCTGAAATATACACTGGATGTCTTCCGACAAGTGATTCCCCACCTGCCTCAAGACTGTATCCTGAGCGACATCTCGTCCGTCAAAACGGGATTCAAGGAGTTTTATGAAGGCGCAGGCATGCGTTATGTCAGTACGCACCCGATGTTCGGTCCCACGTTTGCCAATCTGGGGAGCCTGAACCACGAGAACGCCATCGTCATCAACGAAGGCGACTATATGGGGCGCATCTTTTTCCGCGACTTATACAGTCGGCTCGGACTACATGTCTGCGAATATTCGTTCGAGGAACACGACGAGACCATGGCCTACTCGCTCAGTATTCCTTTCGTGTCGACTTTCACCTTTGCTGCGGTGATGAAACATCAGGATGCACCGGGCACGACATTCAAACGCCATCTGAAAATAGCTCAGGGCGTGCTGAGCGAAGACGACTGCCTCCTTCGGGAAATCCTTTTCAACCCGCGTACCAAAAGTCATGTGGAGCGCATTCGTGAAGAGTTGAAAAACCTCATCCACATCATCGACGAGCGCGACGAAGAAGGACTGAACCGCTACCTGACACGTATCCGGGAAAACATCAAATAAAAAACCCCTGAAAACCTAAAAGTCCAATCGTATGTCCAACTTTCCATTGTACAGATCCGGACATACGGTTGGGCTTTTTTTAAACAAGGAAACGATTTATAACAAACACGGACATGAAAAGGAAAATAAATGGCTATCTTTGCGAACATGAAAAGAATTATTCTGATTACAGGGGGAGAACGCTCCGGTAAAAGCGTGTATGCCGAACAGTTGGCACTGCGACTGTCCGAACAACCTGTTTACATGGCCACGGCACGTGTCTGGGACGAGGAGTTCCGCCAACGCGTACGCATCCACCGTGAACGGCGAGGAGCGCAATGGACCAACATCGAGGAAGAAAAATACCTGAGCCGTCACGACTTGACGGGACGGACGGTACTGGTGGATTGTGTCACACTATGGACCACGAATTTCTTTTTCGACTATACGCCACAGCCGGGATCTCCGGTCCCGAATCCCTCCGACACCGTGGAAAGCCGACAGGCTCAAGCCGGAATCCGGCAAGTGGAGGAGACGCTGCAAACCGTGAAAGAAGAATTCCTGCGATTCACTTCGCAGGAGGCGACTTTATATTCGTAACCAACGAAATCGGGATGGGCGGCGTATCGACTAACGAAGTGCAACGCCGCTTTACCGACTTGTTGGGCTGGACTAACCAATTCGTAGCGTCCCAGGCCGATGAGGTCTATCTGATGGTGAGCGGCATTCCTATGAAAATCAAATGAACATGAAAACATTCCGAATTACGACTCCGGACGAGGCTTTACGTCCTGTCCTGCAAAACAAAATAGACAACCTGAACAAGCCGAAGGGGTCGATGGGACGGTTGGAAGAATTGGCCCTGCAAATCGGTCTGATACAACACACGCTCTCACCGGAATTGCGTCATCCGTGTCACCTTTTGTTCGGTGCCGACCATGGAATCGAACGCGAAGGAGTCAGCATATCCCCTCGCGAAATCACCTGGCAACAGATGATTAATTTCAGCCGGGGAGGAGGCAGGGGTGAACCTGTTCTGCCGCCAGCACGGTTTCGAACTGTTCCTGATAGATATGGGGGTGGACTACGATTTGCATTCCTATCCCGGTATCATCGACTGTAAAGTAGCACGCGGTACACGGAACTTCCTTCACGAAGCGGCCATGACGGAAGAGGAAACGGACCAATGTATAGAAACCGGTGCCCGCATGGTGACAGAATGCCACAAACGGGGCTGCAACGTCGTCAGCATAGGCGAAATGGGAATTGGCAACACCTCTCCTTCTTCCATTTGGATGCACTTACTGACCGGCACGCCGTTGGAAATGTGCGTGGGGGCGGGAGCCGGACTGAACAATGCCGGTATCCGTCACAAATACGAGGTTCTACAAAGCGCTATACAGCGTTTCCGCACCCATCATCCTGACCTGCAAGATGCCGATGTCCGTTCGACCCGATACGCCACGGAAGTGCTCCGTTGGTTCAGCGGCTTCGAAATGACGGCGGCTATCGGTGCGATGCTGCGTGCCGCCGAACTGGGCATGGTGATTCTGGTAGACGGTTTCATCATGACGGCCTGCATGCTGATGGCCTCACGGCTTTATCCGGCCATACGCCACTATGCCGTGTTCTGCCACGAAGGCGACGAGGCCGGACACCGGCGGATGCTCGAAGCCTTGCATGCCCGCGGACTGCTCCAAATAGGACTGCGCCTCGGTGAAGGTACAGGCGCCTTGTGCGCTTCTCCGCTCTTGCAATCCGCCGTCCGCATGCTCAACGAAATGAACAACTTCGAAAACGCTCATATTACCAAATATTTTTAATCCCGCATCCCGCTATGACAGACCGACTATGGGCCTCACTGATGTTCTTCACGCGCCTGCCTTTCTGGCGCATCCGGCAAGTGGACGCCGAGTGTTTCAAACACGTGGTGGACTACTGGCCGTTCATAGGCTGGCTCACGGGAGGTACGGCCGCCCTCGTTTTCTGGCTTGTTTCAGGGATTCTACCGGTCACCACGGCAGCTTTGGCGGCGATAGGCACACGCCTGTGGCTTTACCGGTGCCTTGCATGAAGACGGATTGGCCGACTTCTGCGACGGATTCGGCGGAGGGACCACGCGCGAACGTACATTGGCCATCATGAAGGATTCCCATATCGGTACGTATGGTGTCCTGGGACTGGTCTTCTACATCGGACTGCTAATCAGTCTGCTCTCAGCCCTGCCGCTTTATGTGGCTCCGGCCATTATCTTCACAGCCGACGTGTATGCCAAAGCATGCAGCAGTTTCATCATCCTGCAACTGCCCTACGCCCGGACGGCGGAACAAGCCAAAACGGGTGTCGTTTACTCAGTCTGGAATAAGCAAGCAGCCGCAGGCCACGTATTCCGTTGCCTGCTCGCCCTTGTCCCATGCGTAGCGTGGCTCCTGTCCGGCCCGACCGCTTTTCCCTCTTTGGGCTTTTCTGGTTCCTCCGGTAACGGAACTTTTGCTCACCGGCTGGATGAAACGCCGGTTTGCAAGGTTATACGGGCGACTGTTGCGGTGCCTTGGTTTTGCTCTGCGAGTTGAGTTTCTATTTGTCTATCGTCATACTTTACCATTTTATATAATCCCGTCATGGAAATCTATTTAGCCCGACATACTTCAGTAGATGTCCCACGCGGCACTTGCTACGGTTTTACGGACGTTCCCCTTCGTGCCACATTCCGGCGCGAAGCCACTGCCACGCGGCTGCGGTTGGGCGGCCTCACTTTCGACCACGTGTACACCAGTCCGCTCAGCCGTGCGGCCAAATTGGCCGCATTCTGCGGTTATCCCGATGCCGAACGAGACGAACGGCTGAAAGAAATGAATATGGGCCACTGGGAGATGCAACGTTTCGACGACATCATCGACGAACGGTTGCAACTTTGGTATGACGATTTCCTGAACCAACCAACCACAGGCGGAGAATCGTTCCGAGACCTTTACGCCCGTGTAGCAGCCTTTCTGAACGAACTGCGTAAGAAAGACTACCGGCGTGTAGCTGTCTTCGCCCACGGCGGAGTACTGATTTGTGCCCAAGTGTATGCCGGTGCTATCCCGTTGGAAGACGGTTTCAAACATCTGACATCCTACGGTGGCGTAGTGAAAATCAATATCTGAAAATCATGAAACATATATTCCATTATTCCATCTTACTCGTCTGCTTGTCCGTGCATCTGTCCATGATGGCAATGCCTTATACCTTCAGCCGCCTGGATGCCTCAGACGGCCTAAGCGACAATCAAGTGCAACATATCCTGCAGTTACCGGACGGACGAATGGTTTTCACCACTTTAGGCAATATCAACCTATATGATGGCATGCGATTCCATTACATCCACCGGAACGACTCCGATGTATATGCCATCAAGGATTATCACGGGCATTACCATGTATATGCAGGCCATCACGACAGGCTTTGGGTCAAAGAATACGGCAAAGTATGGTGTCTTGACCTACGACATGAACAATACCTCAAAAATCCCGAGACAGTATTCCTCGAAACAGGTATACGGGAAAAAAGTGACCGACTTATTCGTAGACTCTGAAAAAGACCTGTGGCTGGTCACGCCCAAAGGCATCTGGGAAGCTAAAAAGAAACGTTATCTCCTTCTCCCGAAAGATGCCGGAGAACTGCAAGACGTTGAGGTTTCAAACGATCGAATTTACTTGTTTTTCAGCTTCGGCGAAGTAATATGTTATTCACAAAACCAAGGTAAACCGCTTTATCGTAAAGCGGCTTATCCTGAGAACGAACGTACAAATTACAGCCGCACTTCACTCGTTGTCAAAGGACCTGATGGAAATTTTTACCAGGTCCGGAGCGGCAAGAAGTCCGGCTTATTTGTCTTTTCCCCCCAATCACGTACCTGGAGACTATTATTAGAAACCCACAGTCCCTTGCATACGCTAATTGTCCCTCCCACGACATAGCTTATATCAGCAGCCTGAATGGCATTTGGTCGATAAGCCTACCGAAGGGCAAAGCCCGTTTCCAATCCAGCTTGCGCACAACCGACGGTAAACAATTACAAACCGACCTCAATACCATCTACCAAGACCGTCAACAAGGTATTTGGTTAGGTACAGGAAACCGAGGCATACTCTATACGCACCCCCGAGCGCTTCAAATTCATTTCCACCCCCACATTTGAAGAATTACCTCTCGCTCCCCATACCAAAGGAGAAAACGGAATCCCCTACAAACATCCGACTATATTCCAAGGACAATCTTATAATGACGTATATACCGACCGGAAAAGGACGCACATGGGCCGGCACCCCAGACGGGTTACGCCTATTCCTCCCCCCTGTCAAACTGGCTTCCGTACCTTCTATACAGAAGACGGATTGCCAAACAATTTCATCCATGCCATTACAGAAGATGCACACGGGCAAATATGGGTTTCCACCAGCGACGGTATTTCCCGTATGTCTATCAACGAAAAAGTAGATTCGGCATGGTTTACCAACTACCGTTACGAAGACGGCACGCTCAAAGGAGAATACCGTAACCAAGAAGTACAAACCTTACCGGATGGTCGTATACTAATGGGAGGTGTGGACGGTTGGACGTTATTCCATCCTGACAGCGTGGAAATTCCCCATAAGGACTTTTCCCCTCTCTTATCGGTTTTTGTCTTTGTACGGAGAACCAATACACATCACCCCCTCTGATTCCATAAACTCTATTTCTCTTCTTCCGCAAGCCCCTCCCTACGTCAAGCATTTCGAGTTCAATTACCGGCAGAACCACATCGGCTTCGACTTCTCCTCCCTGAACTATGCCTGGCCCACTCACACATATTATCGTTACCGTCTCATCCACAGTGGAGATTCCACATGGCATGTAGTCCACCCACAATCAAACGGCGGTATTATAGACCACAAAGGCAACTTGCATTTGGCATTTTCCCTTCTTCCTCCAGGAAACTACCGTCTGGAAGTTATGGCATCCACACAATCCCGTATTTGGAACGGTCCTGTCACAGAGATTACATTCATAATTCACGCCCCGTGGTGGCTTAGTCGTTGGGCATACGCGACCTACATTTTCCTGCTCCTATTTCTGGCAGTTACCGGAATACGCTTATATGTACGCCAAACCAAACGCCGTATCCTACGTCGCCACAAAGAAGACATTCTACTTCTACGTATCCAACACCTTATTGAACGATGCGATAACTATGAACAGCAAGTTTCAATAGCCACTACACGTGCTTGCCCCCCCCAAGAAAAAGAAGAGCCACCCATCAATTCCACAGATAGTGATTTCTTAAATAAAGCTGTAGAGTTGGTAGAAGCCCATCTAAACACTCCAGGGTATACAGTGGAACAACTTAGCAAGGACTTATGTATGGAACGTAGCGGATTGTATAAAAAGTTAAATACTTTAATAGACAAATCGCCCAGCCTGTTTATCCGGAGCATACGTCTGAGACGGGCTGCCGATCTCATCAGAAAAGGCGGAATGAACATGGCGGAAATAGCGGAACAAGTGGGATTCAGTTCAGCCAGTTATATGAGCAAGTGCTTTCAGGAAGAATTCGGCTGCAAACCTCAGAATACATAGAAAAAGAGCAAGAATCAACATAATTACCACATGTTTCAACATAGTTGGTACCAAGTTCTGCTTGTTTCGGCATAACTTTGCCCCGTCAACATTAAACTTAAAAGTTTACCAAACATGAGAAAAACCTTATTAGTAGTTTGCGGCATAGCTTGCGTGACTGGCTTGCATGCCCAAGACGTAGAACGGACTCAGGACGGAGCCAAGAATTTTATCCGCACCCAAAACGTTACGGAAGAAATACGTTTTTACTCCGACGACATCGTACGTGTCATCAAGTATCCTTCCGTCACCTCCCGGACAAAAAAAGTTATCCCGTCATCAAAACCCCGGAAGACGTAAACCTGTCCTACACGGAACAAGAAGGCAATCTGTCCATAAAGACGGGGAATATGGAAGTCGTCATGGACAAGAATTCGGGAAAAATCACTTTCAAGGATGTCCAAGGCAATTTATTAGTGCAGGAAAAAGAATTCGGCACAAACTTCATTCCGTGCAAAAGACGGGCCGTATGACAGTTACCGCGTCAGCCAACGGTTCATGATGAGCCCCGATGAAACTTTATATGGCCTTGGGCAACAAACCGGCAAAACTGAACCAACGCGACCAGGAATTGACGTTGCGTAACGAAAACACCCGAGTGTGCATCCCTTTACATCACTTCAGAAAAAGGTTATGGCATCTATTGGGACAACCCGTCTCCCACTGTGTTCTCCGACACCCCTCAAGAAACAAGTTTCAATAGCGAGGTGGGCTACATGAGCGACTATTACTTTATTTATAAAAGACGGTACGCAAGACGGTGTCATTGCCGGCATACGCGATCTCACCGGCCAAGCCACCATGCTTCCGCTTTGGACTATGGGGTACTGGCAATGCCGTGAACGCTACAAAAGCCCGGATGAACTCTGCGAAGTGTTGGACAAACACCGTGAACTCGGCGTACCATTGGACGGCATCGTGCAAGACTGGCAATATTGGGGATGCGACTCCAACTGGAATGCCATGAAGTTCATGAATCCGCGTTACATCAACAAAATGGGCGACGAAGCATGGATGAAATACTTGCCGAATGGTGAAGACCCTAATGCCAAATACCCGGAACCACGCATCAAGACTCCGAAAGAAATGGTGGAATACGTGCACAAAAACAATGCCCACCTGATGATTTCCGTCTGGGCCAGCTTCGGACCTTGGACAGAGCAATACAAGGAATTGGACGCCATGAATGCACTACTGAAATTCGAGACTTGGCCGCGCAATGCCGGTGTGCATCCACGACCCATTCAACCCTAAGGCACGCGACCTCTATTGGCGTTATTTGAAAAACCTCTATGATTTGGGCATAGATGCATGGTGGACCGATTCTACAGAACCAGACCGCTTCGACATGGGCGAGAAAGAATTCAGTCTTCCCCAGCAGACGGCACTTTCCGTAGTGTACACAATGCTTTCCCCTCTTAAGCAACCAAGGCGTATATGAACACCAACGTGCCGTATCGGACAGCAAACGATTGTTTCTCATGACTCGCTCCTCCTACCTCGGACAACAACGCTATGGTTCTTTCTGCTGGAGTGGCGATATTGTATCCCAATGGAATGTAATGCGCAAACAAATCGCAGGCGGACTGAACTACTCCCTCTGCGGCATACCTTATTGGAATACCGATATCGGTGGTTTCTTCGGCTGGGAATACGGTAACAATTGGAAAGACGTTGCCATGCAGGAACTGCAAGTGCGTTGGATGCAATGGGGCTGCTTCATGCCTATCATGCGCAACCACTGTTCCTCTCCCATGGAAAGCGAGATTTATAAGTTCGGAGAAGAAGGTTACTGGGCCTACGACGCACAGAAAAAATTCATAGAACTGCGCTATCGCCTCTTACCTTATATATATAGCCTCTGTGGCGAAGCAACCCAAGCCAGCGGCAGCATCATGCGCCCGTTCGTCATGGACTTCCCCCGCGATAAGAAGGCCATCCGCGTAGACAACGAATACATGTTCGGCCGTAACCTGCTAGTCATGCCCGTCACCGACTCTCTCTATACGTATTACGACAAAGGCGCACACAAAGGATTCACGTCCGTACCGGATGTGGCCAAAGCCGTAAAGAACGTGGAAGTCTACCTGCCGCAAGGCGCAAATGGTATAACTTCTGGACCAACGAAATGCACAGTGGCGGACAAACGGTCTCCATGCCCTGCCCCATCGACATCATGCCGGTGTACGTGAAAGCCGGTTCCATCCTGCCTTTTCGGACCCGCCGTGCAATATACGTCAGAAAAGAAGTGGGACAATTTGGAAATCCGTGTCTATCCGGGAGCCGATGCCGACTTCACGCTCTATGAAGACGAAGGCGACAACTACAATTACGAGAAAGGGGCTTTCAGCCAAATACGCTTCCATTGGGACGATGCTGCACGCACATTGACCATCGGGGAACGCAAAGGCGACTACAAAGGCATGCTAAAGAAACGCAACTTCCGTATCCTCGTAGTGAACCGCCAATCCCCTTCGGGTGACAAAGAGCCGCCCCAATTCAGTCGCTCCGTACGTTACAACGGAAAAGCACAAACCATCAAATTGTAAAAATTTTCAAACAACGAAACGCCGCACACCTTTGAGATTCATTATCGCAAGTGTGCGGCTTCCGTTTGGTCCGGGCACAGCCCCTTAACTCCATTTTGGGAAACAGCAAGTCATCAATGGAACATATCCCCCCTACACAGGAATTTACCAAAAAGTTCCTTCATCTTTCAGGATGCGTAGTAAGACACTCATAATCTAACATTTACGAACTGAAAGATGTTTCAGGTTTCTTCCAGCCATGTTTCATTTAGTTTGGCGCAGAACGGAAAATCATTCGGCTGAGATTGAAAAAACGTTTGGCGCAGAACTTTTCACCGCTTTCTGCAATGAAAGAAAGCTGAAAGATACCTAAAGCCTCATTCAGTCCACAACGCACTATATAACAAACATTTATCATACACCCTGAAAAATGAAAGACTGTTTTGCAAAACTCTTAGAGAGGAGCGTATGGGAAAGAAGTCCCTCTGATTCCCCTTCCCAATTCTTGCATTTATTATCCAATTTCTGAATAACATAATCCTACTTTAGAGATGTTTATTTCTATACCTTTGTATAAAGAAATTTAGGACTATATTAATCTAATTTTTATTTTTAACATATTAAAATTTAAGGTTATGAAAAATAAAATCAGACCAATCTTATCTATGGGTACGGTGTTGCTCTCGTTCATGCTAACGACTTTATTCCCGAGTTGTAACGACGAACTCCCTGCTGACAGTTATTACACTTTCACGGGGGAAATGATGAGCGACTTTTTGAAGAACCATGAAGACTTCAGCCAATTCAGGCGAATCGTAGAACGAGCCGGAAGAATGGACTTGCTGGCAAGCCGCGGAGCGCGGACACTATTTCCTCCCGTAAACTCCGGAGTAGAAGACTTCCTAAAAGAGAGAGGATATACATCCGTTGAAGATATACCTGCTTCGTTCTGCGACACGCTCGTTAAAGCCTGCCTGGTGGAACGGATGCTATACACCTATAACCTGTCCGAGACCCATCAGGAAAGCAACCAACTTGATTTGCCTGTAATCATCGTGACCGACGGTGACACGGTTGATGCCAACGGCATGACGCTCAGCGTCATCAACCGGCGTGCCGCCATCATCAACGAATTGAAAAACGACTCCGTGGAAAACGGGGTCGTACATCCCGTGGACAAAGTGATAGTACCCAACACGAGCCTGGGAGCAAGCCTGTTGGACGAGAACCACCAGGATTTCACCATCTTCTATGAAGCCCTCAAGCGGACAGCCCTGCTCGATTCCCTGTCACGTTACCGTGACGACGACTACGAAATATGGAAAAACAACTATAAAGAGTTCACACAAAGCATGCACATCGGCAACGAAGACTACGTGGGCAAACGACCGGACCACCGGTACAGCGGACTTTACCCTTTTCATCGTACCGGACAAGGCTCTGTACGAAAAATATCCCGACCGTTTCAACGAAAGCATGACCATGGACCAGAAGATCGATGCACTGTACGACCTGGCCGCAGAAAAGTACGCAGACAACACTTCCGCCAGCATCTTCGGACTGGATAAGACAGATCCCGCTACCGGTAAAACATACAAAGAACTGTATTGGAACAAAAATTCCCTGAAGAACAGGCATAACCCGTTGAACATGTTCCTCTCCTACCATATCCTTGACCGCCTGTTCACCAGCACGGCCAAGCTCATCAACTGCTGGCAAATCAATACAGCCTATGCAGACCCGACAGAATGGGTGGGCACGATGCTCGACTTCTCTGCCGTCAAACTGGAAAAGGTGTACCGTACGATTGACCCCGCAGTGGAATATGAACGGGATTTCTATATCAACCACAGCGAAGCGTGTACCTACAACAACTATGAACGTATCAGAGGGGCACATCTGACAACTCCTGAAAATGCAGACAATTTCTCATTAAACGTAGCGTATTATTACGTGGACGATGTTCTGGCTTATGACCCAATTATGCGTAACAAGGTAATGAACACACGTTTGCGCATTGACTTCATGACCCTGTGGCCGGAACTTACCAACAACAACATCCGCCTATGCGGTAATCCTACGCAAGCCTACAACAGTGGCGACAACAGCGAAGACGGCACCGAAGCCGGAGGCTACAATTATTACCTTCCGCCTGGCTACCTGAAGAACGTGTCTATCAGCGACAATACCACATTCTTTATATCACGCCCCATCGTATATTGGTCCAACATGGGGGAGACGTTTTTAGGCATATTAGGAACAAGCTATGACGTAACGTTCCGGTTACCGAATGTACCTCCCGGCACTTATGAACTCCGTCTGGGGTACTGTGCTTTTAGTGGACCGCGGCATCGGCCAAGTCTACGTAGACGGCATTCCACAGGGAATCCCCATGGACATGCGTTACAGTGCGGGCGACTCAAGAGTTGGCGGACTTTACAATGGAGGAAAAGGTTGGAGAAACAAAGAAGAAAACTCCAGCGGTATTTACACCACAGAAGAACTGGAAGAAAATGCCCGTGTAATGAAGAACAACGGCTACTATAGCGGCCCCAAAAGCGTATGCTATGGAAATGACGGAAATGACGCACCGAGATACAGCGCAAACACTTGTACCATTTACTATAACCAAGACAACTTGATGCGTCGTAAAATATGCAATGTGGAAGTCAAGCCCAACACCCACCATACCATACGCTTACGTTCCGTACTCACCAGTAGCGAAAGCGGAAACTTCACGCTTGATTACATGGAGTTAGTCCCGATAGACATTTGCGGAGCCGGAGGTCTCGGAGAAGACCTTTATTGACGCCCCCCTACGAAGCCGTTGCCGCCCGCCACAAGGGTTCACCGACCTGCCTACCCTCCATTATTGACAATGGAGGATAGGTTTTTTTGCTTTTTTAGGAGGCAATTCCATTTTTAACAGGAAAAATGAATATTATATATATTTCTTTAGTACATTTGCATTTGGAAAACAAATGGAATTAACCTAATAAAACTATTCGATCCATGAAGTACCTATCCAAAATTACCCCATGTATCTGCGCCATCCTCTTTTTAATAGGACAGGGTGGAATTCTCACAAGTTGTAACGACGACCTTGCGGCCGACAGTTACTACACTTTCACCGGTGAAATGATGAGTGATTTTTTGGCGAACCGTGAAGATTTCAGCCAGTTCAAACGCATCGTAGAGCGAGCCGGAAGAATGGACTTATTGGCCAGCCGGGGAGCACGCACACTATTCCCACCCGTAAACTCCGGAGTGGAAGCTTTCCTAAAAGAAAAAGGATACGCCTCTGTCGAAGACATTCCGGCCTCTTTTTGCGACACGTTGGTAAAAGCCTGTCTTATAGAACGAACGTTGTACACCTACAATCTCTCTGAGACACATCAGGAAAGCAACCAGTTGGATTTGCCCCTGATTATGGTGACAAACGGAGACACTGTGAGATGCCAACCAAATGGTATTGACCGTCATCAACCGGCGTGCCGCCATCATCAACGAATTGAAAAACGACTCTGTGGAAAACGGAGTAGTACATCCTGTAGACAAAGTTTTAGTACCCAACACCAGTCTGGGAGCCAGCCTTTTGGATGAGAACCACGAAGATTTCACCATCTTCTATGAAGCCCCTCAAGAGAACAGCCCTGCTTGATTCCTTGTCGCGTTACCGCGATGACGGCTACGAAGAGTGGAAAAACAATTATGCCGCTTTCACGCCAAGCATGCGTATCGGAAACGAGAATTATGTGGGCAAACGTCCCGATCATCGGTATAGCGGTTTCACGCTTCTCATCGTACCCGACAAAGTACTTTACGAGAAATACAGCGACCGTTTCAACGAGAGCATGACCATGGATGAAAAGATCGACGCCTTGTATGACTTGGCTGTAGAAAAATATAGCGACAATACTTCCGCCAGCATCTTCGGACTGGACAAAGTGGATCCTAAAGAAGGAAAGACATACAAAGAACTTTATTGGAACAAGTCTTCTTTGAAGAGCCAATACAACCCCTTGCACATGTTCCTGTCTTACCATATCCTCGACCGATTGTTCACCAGTACGGCCAAGCTGGTAAACTGCTGGGGAGTCAATACAGCTTATCTCGACCCGACGGAATGGGTCGGAAACCATGCTGGACTTTCTACAATGAAATTGGAACGGGTTTACCGTACAATCGATCCTGCGGTAGAATACGAACGTGATTACTATATCAATCATAGTCATGCCAGCGCATACAACAACGATGAACGTATCCGCGGTGCTCATCTGACGACTCCTGAAACGCCGACAACTTCTCGTTGAATGTAGCTTATTTCTACGTAGACGATGTGTTGGCCTACGACCAGACCATGCGTACCAAAGTCATGAACACCCGTATGCGAATCGACTTTATGACGTTGTGGCCGGAACTGACCAACAACAACATCCGTCTGTGCGGTAATCCTACGCAAGCATACAATGCCGGAGATAACAGCGAAGACGGAACCGAAGCTGGAGGTTACAATTATTATCTCCCGCCTGGTTACTTAAAGAATGCCACATTCAGCGAAAACACCACATTCTTCATACAGCGCCCCATCGTATATTGGTCGAGTTTGCATGGAGACGTATTAGGTGTTTAGGTACGAGTTACGACGTGACCTTCCGACTGCCGAACGTACCTCCCGGTACCTACGAGTTGCGTTTAGGTTATTGTGCCTTGGCCGACCGCGGAATCGGACAGGTTTATGTGGACGGCGTACCTCAAGGTATCCCTATAGATATGCGATACGGCCCCAGCGACGCAAGAGTCGGCGGTCTTTACACCGGCTTCAAAGGCTGGAGAAACAAAGAAGAAAACTCCAGCGGTATCAAAGGAATTGGAAGAAAAACGTGTCATGAAGAATAACGGAAAACAATAACGACGGAACCGACGCAAGATACAGTATCTATATTATAACCAGAACGATTTGAGGTAAAATTGGAAGAAGCAAACACCCATCGCACGTTCAGTGAAGAATAACGGATTTGAAAAAGACCTCTATTAGCAAACCAGAAATCCAAGCCCGCAGGCATTTGCGGAAAATCGACGGAACCAATATGACGCGTTCCGTGCTTTCAAGCAGTGAAAGCGGAAACTTCTGTCCTCGATTATATGGAACTGGTTCCGATAGATATCTGTGGAGCCGGAGGACTTGGTGAAGACCTATTAGCAAACCAGAAATCCAAGCCCGCAGGCATTTTCAAAAGCGGACCTACTGAAAGGCACCCAATAGTATTTCTGTAGACAAACAAGCAATATGCCGTGCGCCCTTACGACTTTCCATCGTAAGCGCACGGCTTTTATGTTATTAAAAAGTTTATTCTCCCTAACCACATAGCCATTTTATTTTGCATTTATTATCACAATACTTCGGTAAATTTTTACCGAAAAATTAAAAGTTAAACAATAGAACCGGCAAAAGTCGGTTGAAAACACTAAAGAGGTCATTGAAATGTTGTCAAAAACGAATGATTAAGTATGAAGAAATGTGCTGAAAAAAGTGCTAACCTGCTGATAATAAAGGGAGAAAAGTATTGCATAATTCGTTGGTTTTTAGTAAATTAGAAGTCTCTCAACTCTTCTGATTATGACTAAAGAAACACTCTTATGCAATACCAATCCGAGTGCCTGTCGGCTCTCAAATCAGTTGCGAATATACACAAACCTTTTGAAAAAAGCGTTCATGGACACCATGAAATTATTCATGGCCATCCCAGATCGTATAAACTTCCTCAATTGGGCAGATATGGCTGTTTCTCAGAACAGACTTATCGTAACCTTTTTTGAGCATGAAACTTTCGACTGGTTTGCGTTCAACGGCTCTATCATCAGCAAGTATCTCACAGGCAAAAGAAAAAGCCATCGCCATCGATCCTTCCTATATCCCCAAATCAGGCAAGAAGACACCTTGGATAGGTTACTTCTGGTCTGGTTGTGCAGGAGAGTACAAGCGTGGATTGGAAATCATGGGCATCGGTGTCATTGACATCGACAACCATGAATGTATGACTTTAGGTTCCATTCAGACACCGGATTGCAAGACCTTGGATAATATGGGCAAGAACCTCGTTGACTGGTACAGCAGCTATCTTATCAGTAGAAAAGACAAGCTACAGAGCATATCCGAACGGTGGTTGCAGACGCATTCTTTTCCAAGGAAACTTTCATAACGCCTATGTGTGAGAACAATTTCCATGTCATCAGCCGCTTTAGGAATGATGTAGTCCTGTACTATCCGACATTGGAAAAAAAACAGGAAGGCCGGGTCATCCCAAGTGGTTTGACGGTAGGATTGACTTTGCCAATCTGGATCTGACGGTGCAAAGGAATACGAGGTGAAAAAAGGGAAGGCTATACGGATTGAGGGTATATGCAAAAGCTCTCAAAAGGTATGTTTCCTTAGCCCTCTGGTATCCGATGGACGGGAGGACAGACAAGTGGCAGCTTTATTTCTCCACAGACGATTCCATGGATGGACGTGAGGTGCTGGATTATTACAGAACCAGGTTCCAGTTGGAATTTTGCTTTAGAGATGGCAAGCAGCATGCAGGAATCACCAACTGCCAGTCAACCGACTTCAGGAAGTTGGATTTTCACTTCAATGCGTCGCTTGCAGCTATCAACTTGACCAAAGCGGCATGTAAGAGGCTCGGAATAGCTTATTCCATATCCTCTTGCAAGTCATTCATACACAATGCTTATATGCTTGAACGATTTATTTGCGTGTTTGGGATTAGACCAGACCCGCAAGTTATTGACAAACTTTTCAAAGAACTCATTTTATTTACTGCCAGAGCCGCTTAGGCGTGGCTATTTTTTAACGAACTATTGTCCATGTTTTAGATAATATTATCCTATCAGTCCCAAAGCGTTTTTTATACTTTTGCATATAGTAAGATGTTAAAACTATATGTATCTAATTTTAATATTTCAAGATTATGGAAAACAAATTCAAATCTTGGCTGTCTGTTTGCACCATCTTGTTATTGGTCATGCAAATGAGTCTGTCCACCAGTTGCAATGATGACCTCTCAGCCGAAAAGCTACTACACCTTCACCGGAGAAATGATGAGCGACTTTTTGAAGAACCATGAAGATTTCAGCCAATTCAGGCGAATCGTAGAACGAGCCGGAAGAATGGACTTGCTGGCAAGCCGCGGAGCGCGGACACTATTTCTCCCGTAAACTCCGGGTAGAGGACTTCCTGAAAAGAGGATATACATCCATTGAAGATATACCTGCTTCGTTCTGCGACACGCTCGTTAAAGCCTGCCTGGTGGAACGAACTCTATACACATACAATCTTGCTGAAACCCATCAGGAGAGCAATCAACTCGACCTACCCGTAATTATCGTAACGAATGGTGACACAGTTGATGCCAACGGCATGACGCTCAGCGTCATCAACCGGCGTGCCGCCATCATCAACGAATTGAAAAACGACTCCGTGGAAAACGGGGTCGTACATCCCTGTGGACAAAGTGATAGTACCCAACACGAGCCTGGGCTCCAGTCTCTTAGACGAGAACCACAAAGATTTCACAATCTTCTACGAAGCCCTCAAGCGGACTGCATTGCTCGATTCCCTGTCACGTTACCGTGACGATGACTACGAAGTATGGAAGAACAACTATGCCCCTTTCACCCAAAGTATGCGTATCGGTAATGAAGATTACATAGGCAAACGACCGGACCACCGATACACAGGTTTTACCCTCCTTATCGTACCCGATAAAGTCCTTTACGAAAAATATGGGGAGCGTTTCAATGAAGGTATGACCATGGACCAAAAGATAGATGCTCTATACGACCTGGCCGCAGAAAAGTACGCAGACTACACTTCCGCCAGCATCTTCGGACTGGATAAGACAGATCCCACTACCGGTAAAACATACAAAGAACTGTATTGGAACAAAACCTCTCTGAAAAGCAGACATAACCCGCTAAACATGTTCCTCTCCTATCATATCCTAGACCGATTGTTCACCAGTACGGCCAAACTCATCAACTGCTGGCAAATCTACACAGCCTACGCTGACCCCACGGAATGGATTAGCACGCTACTCGATTTTTCCACCATCAAACTGGAAAAAGTATATCGTACAATCGATCCGGCAGTGGAATACGAACGCGACTTCTACATCAACCACAGCGAAGCGTGTGTTTACAACAATTACGAACGTATCAGAGGGCACATCTGACAATCCCTGAAAATGCCGACAATTTCTCACTAAACGTAGCGTATTATTACGTGGACGATGTTCTGGCTTACGACCAGACTATGCGCAACCAAGTGATGAACACGCGTATACGCATAGATGTACTGACTCTTTGGCCCGAACTCACCACCAACAACATCCGCCTTTGCGGCAATCCCACACAAGGATACAATGCCGGAGACAATAGCGAAGAAGGAACAGAAGGCGGAGGACACAACTGGTATCTTCCACCCGGATATTTGGACAACGTAACATTTGGTGAAAATACCATATTTTTCTTAGAGCGCCCTATCATCCAATGGTCCAATATGGGAGGAGACGTAGTAGGTATTTTAGGAACAAGTTACGACGTAACGTTCCGGCTACCAAACGTCCCCCCGGCACGTACGAGCTACGCTTGGGCTATACAGCCTTGGAATCTCGCGGCATCGGACAAGTCTACGTAGACGGTATCCCCAAGGCCTCCCCATGGACATGCGCATCTTCGGTAACGACGGAAGAATCGGCGGTCTCTACAACGGGTGGGCTGGCTGGAGAAACAAAGATGAAAACTCAAGCGGTATTTACACAACGGAAGAGCTGGAAGAAAACGCGCATCATGAAAAACAACGGCTACTATAGCGCGCCTAAGAGCGTGTTCTTCGGTAACGACGGCAACGATATTCCGAGATATAATGCAAGTAATTGTACCCTTTATTATAATTCATGCAACTTACTGCGCCGTAAGATATGTACTGTGGAAGTAAAAGCCAATACCCACCACACCCGTACGCTTGCGCTCCGTATTGACCAGTAGTGAAACCTCTGACTTTACCCTCGACTTCATGGAATTGGTTCCGATAGATATATGTGGAGCCGGAGGACTCGGTGAAGACCTCTATTAAACACCTTCCGCAATGCACCATAATCCCATCTGTATCCGGCTTTCTAACAAGGTCGGAATACAGATGGGATATTTCATACCATAAAAAGACAGTTGACGGATAAACGTATCTTCTCACAAACAAAAGTGAAAGAAAATAAAGTTTCGGGCGTATTTAGGATTTTTCATACTTCTTCTTGCCATATTCATCACATATCAGCTATATTTGCTTCTTACGATTGTATTCATTAAAACTTTAACGTATGAAGAATTGGAGAATAGAGGCCATTATCTTGGCCGTAGGACTGTCATTGGCCGGCGTATTTGTACGCAATGGCCTCAGTGAGTTTTCATCCCGCAGCCGTGTAGTAACCGTCAAAGGACTGGCCGAAATGGAAGTAAAAGCCGATAAGGTTACGTGGCCGCTGACTTATAAAGTATTGGGAAACGATATGGTATCCTTTATAATGAGATAGAGGAATCCAATGCAAAAATCATCGCATTCCTGAAAAGCAAAGGGGTCAAGGAGAATGAAATCAGCGTAAACGCTCCGGAGATCATCGACACCAAAGCCGAACGCTATAATACGACCGTACAACCCTACCGCTACAATGTAACTACGGTCATCACGGTCACCTCTAAGCAGGTAGATTTAGTGAGAGGTCTCATCCAACGAACAAAGCGAACTGCTCAAACAAGGAGTAGCCATCGTTTCCGGGATTACCGCCAACGTGACATACGATTACACGAGCCTCAACGATATCAAACCGAAGATGATAGAGGAAGCCACCAAAAATGCACGTACGGCTGCCGAAAAGTTTGCCAAAGACTCGGAAAGCAGTTTGGGAAGCATACAACGCGCCTACCAAGGACAGTTCTCCATCGAGAACCGGATCCGAACACACCTTATATCAAACAGGTACGTGTCGTAACAACGATCGACTACTCGCTCGAGGACTGACCCGGGAGCTCAGACAGGGAAACATATTACCGAGGAGTTACGTTTTAGCCAAAAGAGCAGAAAGACATACTACCTCAGGAGGCATCTTTCAGACAGAAGAACAAAAGAACAGAAGGGTATATTTCCACGAATACCGTTTCCTTTTGCAACTTCCGGAGGATTCACAGTCGGGAAATGGATTCCAACAGACCAAGTATATCAGCAGGGCTGTCCGCAAAACGGACGGCCCCGTTTCGTTCCAAGAAATCCCGGTCGCGGAAACCCCATAATACAGAAATACACGGAAGCCCCGCATGGGCAGCCGTAGCCACATCTACATCCGAGTCTCCTACGTAAACGGCTTCGTCCTTTTCCACCCCCAGTTCCTGCAATGCGATTTCCACCATGTCGGGAGCCGGTTTGCGACGTGTGCCGACACGCTCTCCTACAGCCACTTGTACCGTATCCTGAAAATAATGACGATAAAGTTCATCCACCCCGCCTTGCAGTTTATTCGACACAATGGCAATCTTATAACCGGCTGTTTTCAGTTCATGCAACAAATCTGCAACACCCGGATATAAATCAGTCTTCACCATGCAATGTTCCACATAATAGCGTTTAAAACAGTCGAACACAGCCTCAAACCTTTCACTATCCGTACCGGCAGGTACGGCGCGTTCCATCAATTTGCGCACTCCGTTACCCACGAAACGACGCACCTCCTCCACACTGCGCGTAGGAAACCGAACTGTGCCAGGGCATAATTCGTACTGTCTGCCAAATCATCCAACGTATTAAGCAACGTACCGTCCAAATCAAAAACGATCGTAGTAATTTTCGTCATCCTTTCGCTCTCCTCCATTAAACCAAACTTTCCGCAAAGGTACAAAAAAGCGGCCTGCGCACAAGCGCAAGCCGCAGAAAGAACAAAAACATCTATATTCTTTAATTCTAAATCAGAATGCGTAACCCAGACGAATCATGTGGTTTTACGGCTCCTGCAGGACCGTCTTCCCATACTTCTCCAAACCCACGCTTAAAGGTGTAGTCTATATTAATTCGTTTGTACCACACGCCCATTCCTATAATAAGACCTCCGTCGCAACGCTTGTAATCCTCAATATCTCCAATCTTCACGTCACCATCATCATCGCCGAAGTCATATTTACCAGCCATATCCACGCCGAAGAAAGCTCCGAAACGGCCGTCCACCGCAAGGTTATCCGTCAGATTATACTTATAACCCACCGTAAAGAGGAATATTGAAGTTATGGGCACGGAATTTGGCATCGCTATGGTTTACGTCGAACCCGCGTGTTCCAAACATTACGCCTGTATTCCAATATGCTCCTTTATAGAAGTTCTTATTAAAATCAAGGCTGAAATTATACCCCGGCAACATGTCGATTCCTCTCGTATTGTCCCCCTTGAAATTGTTAGCGGCAAAACCACCACGGAGTATCAACTGACCACCCCAAATTTGTGCATTCACTGTAGCCGTTCCCACCATGAGAGCCGCTACCAACATTAAAAGATTTTTTTCATAATTTAAGTTTTTAAATTGAACAATATCGGTACATTCGCTGTACCTTATACAAATATAGTAAAATAAAATCTATCCCGAACAGATTTCAGAGAAAAACTGCTCAATCCTACAAAAGGAAACAAATAAATCCCTAATGACCAAAAAATAACAATGATTGAAAAAGAAAGGCTACACAAGAACACGGTTTTATCTCTTCATAAGAGAGCAACTATTTAATGCAAAAATATTCAAAAGATTGTATAATACAAAATTATACTTCAATAAAATACAAATTATGTGCGTAAAATGTTGAGAAAGTTAAGAAATACCTTTTTCAGAGGAATATATCATGCTGTAAAAGAAGATAAAACGTTCGGAGTTGCTCTCTTATGAAAGAGATATACATTTTGAGAAGAAGAAACAGGACCTGATAATAAGGTTCAATGCTTTTAAACTAAAGAAAAAACACAGATATGAGATTCGGAATACAACCTTATAGTATGGTTTTTCTACTCGCTTTAGCTTGTGAATCGACTATGGCTCAAAGCGTAGACTACTCGGTAGTGTCCGTTCCGGAAGAATCGGGAACCGACTTCACCCAAATCTCCCAAACCACGGATTACGTGTGTATGCCGGAAGTCAAACGAAGCAACCGAGGCATCGGTTGGTTCTCCAACCGCATCTTGGATATTTCCACAGACGGAAGCCAAATTGCCTATCTGTCTTTCCGCAACAACACGACCAATATCTTCATTAAAGATTTGAGTAAACAAGGCTCTTCCATCCAGAAGACCAACCGTACTGCCGTATTGGACTTTTCTTATTCACCCGACGGTAAGCAAATCGTGTTCTCCGAGGCTCGCGGGAAAACCAACCAGATATTCCAAACGTCTGCCGACAAGGGTTTCGTATGCAGGCAAATCACGTCCGGCAACATGGACTATTCTCCGATTTATTCGGCAGACATGAAATTGATATTCTTTGCCCGACAGGAAAACAAAAGCATCAGCATTTGGAGCCCGACATGCAGAACAACTTTTTTAGCCAACTACTCCCAAGGACTGAACCCTTACCCCCGTCAAAGGCGAACCGGCATTCATCTGCGTGCGCCCCAATGCTGCAGGGGACACAGCGAGATATGGAAGGTCAACTACGAAACGGGCGTGGAAGAGTGTATCGTCTCGCAACCCGATCGCGACTTCACCTCTCTTCCATCTCACCCGGACGGGCAATGGCTGTTGTTCGTGGGAAGCAGTAAAATAGAAACCGGTTCTTTTTCTTATTACAATACCGACTTGTTCGTATCGCGTTTAGACGGAACCGGATTCGCCCAACTCACCTACCATGCCGCAGACGACCTCAGCCCCGTGTGGAGCAAAGACGGACGCTACATCTACTTCGTGTCCCAGCGCGGCAACAAAGAGGCCAAAGCCAACATTTGGCGTATGACGTTCAATTATTAGTGTTAAATCATAGATTTATTCATTTCAAAATTTAGAGATTATGAAAAAGTTTAAGTGTTTATTGACCGCGATGTTGTTAGGTTGCTCTACAATGTCTTTCGCACAGTTCATGAACGGCGGCGGTTCATCGTCATCATCCTCGGACAACACCCCTGGAAAGGCTTACGTTTCTCTTACGACCGTACGTTCGTTAACATTGACATTGACGACGCTCCATCACAAGACATGAACGGTTTTTCATTGGGGTATGTACAGTCATTCAGTATCGCAAAGAAAACTGCCGTTGTTCTTCGAAACCGGTGCCGGCATTAACTTCGCACGTTACAGCGACAGCGAAAGTGACAGCGAAACGATTTACGGTTATACCATCAGCGCCGAAAACAAATGGTCTACCACAACGTTAGGTTTAACTATCCCTCTCAACGTTGTTTTACAAAATCAATATCAACGATAAATTGGCATTGAAACCCTACACCGGTCTTTATTTGAGAGTAAACCTGATGTCTAAATCAAATGACAAAATGGAAGTCAGCATCCCGTCGGAATTTTCTCAATATGTAGATGCCAGCGATTACGAATGGGACGAAGATTACAATAACTTCGATAAAGACGACGTAGGCGAGGACGGCACATGGAACCGCGTACAGTTCGGCTGGCAAATCGGTGCCACTCTCGACATCAACAAGTTTAATGTAGGAATCGGATATGCTCTCGATTTCAACGAAATTGCAGAAAAGACAAAATGCGGTATCTTCTCCGCTCGCTTAGGTTTCAATTTCTAAACAGACATCTTACGAGAAGAATATCAACGGAAACACGCCACAAACGGCATGTTTCCGTTTTTTATAAAAGTAAATCAGTACCTTTTTATAACTTTGCGGCATCAAACCAACCCTATATCACCATGCTCAACGGACACGGAGACGACTCATACCGGTACGGCCGCAAGATAACCCTGAACTTCAGCAGCAATGTATATCACCATACATCGCTTGCTCCTTTATTCCGGCATCTGGAAAACTGTTGGGAACAAGTACGTTCCTATCCCGAACCGTCGCCGCATGCCGTAGAAAGCCAACTGGCTCAGGGCGATGGGGATAAGCGCGGAATCGGTCTGCCTGACGAGCGGAGCCACGGAAGCCATCTATCTGATTGCGCAGACTTTTTCCGGAAGACGTTCCTGCATTCTGTCCCCCACGTTTTCGGAATACGCGGATGCCTGTCGCCTGCACGGCCATCAGGTACGGTCCATCTATACCACCGACCATCTGCCGAAGGATGCGGACATCGTGTGGATCTGCAATCCGAACAACCCGACCGGGGCCGTCCTTCCCCACGACGAGATGAAACGGCTGACCGCGCAGCATCCGGACGTCCTGTTCGTCATCGACCAAAGTTATGAGGATTTCACCCCGCGCATGTTGTTCTCTCCGCATGAAGCCGCCGCACTATCCAACGTCATTTTGCTCCATTCCCTGACGAAACGTTTCGGCATCCGGGATTGCGCGTCGGCTACCTGACCGCCCGGCAGGAATGGACGGCACGTATCCGACGGAACAAAATGCCATGGTCGGTCAACACGTTGGCATTGGAAGCCGCCCTCTTCCTGACGGAGCACGAAAAAGACTTCCGCATCGACTTGCAATCCCTATTAGAAGAGCGGGCGCGCGTGGCCGGACAGTTGGAAGCCCTGCGCATAGCCGAAGTTTGGCCGGGGGAAACTCACTTCCTGTTGGCCCGGCTGCGGATGGGAAAGGCCTCGGCACTGAAAGACTACTTGGCCGAAACGCACGGCATGCTCATCCGCGATGCCGGCAATTTTGAAGGATTAGACGAACGGTACTTCCGCATAGCCGTACAATCTCCCGAAGAAGATGACCGCCTGTTGGCCGCCATCGGAGAGTGGATGTTTTCCATATAACCACGCCCATGCACAGCATTATTCCTTTACTTATCGGATGGGGGTTGGACCTCTGCGCCGGAGACCCCGCCCGGCTGCCGCACCCCATAGTGGCTTTCGGCCGCTGGATCAGTTTTTTTGAGCGGAAGGCCAACCACGGAGACCACCGGCGTGCCAAAGGGACTTTCTGGACCGTCACCACGCTCTGCACCCTCTTCCTATCCGCCCATCTCGCCTTGGCCGCCTTATGGACGGCTTGCCTGCAATGGGAGGCCGGGGGCTGTACTTGTATTATCTCGTGACGGGCATACTCATCTTTTTACTGTCTGGCAGGCACGACGCTCATTCGGGAAGTGCGCAGGGTATTCCGAGCCGCCGACCGTTCTTTGGAAGAAGGAAGGCGGCAAGTCAGCCGCATCGTAGGACGGGATACAAGCCGCCTCAGCGACCAGGAAATACGCACCGCCGCTTTGGAAACCTTGGCGGAAAACTTGAGTGACGGTGTCATTGCCCCGTTATTCTGGCTCTACGTGTTGGGTATTCCGGGATGCTGACTTATAAAATGATCAACACCATGGATTCCATGCTCGGCTACCGCACCGAACGGTTCAAGGGACTTCGGCCGCGCAGCCGCCCGGATAGACGATGCCGCCAACTACCTGCCCGCCCGTCTCACCGCCCTGCTGATGGCGTTGGCCGCGTACATCCCCTTCCGGAAAGGCAAAAGTGCCCGCAACCTGAAAGAAGAACTGCGTTTCATCCGCCGCTACGGACGGATGCACGCCAGCCCCAACTCCGGCTACCCCGAAGCGGCGTTGGCCGGCATACTGGACTGCCGCTTCGGCGGGCCGCACCACTACTTCGGCGAGTATTGTTTCAAACCGTACATCGGAAACCGCCTGCGCCCGCTCACCACAACCGACATGCAACAGGCCGTGACCGTCAACCGGCGTGCGGAAATCCTGATGATCCTGACGGGCGTCTTACTCTACCTCCTCTGACGACAAGATGCGATAGAACTTCACCATATCCAAATTCCGCCGCACATGGGCAGCCAAAAGATCGTATTGCCTTTCTTTGTAGTCTGCATAGTCCTCCGTGGTCCCGCAGGCCACCTCCTCCGTATAAGGGCCAAAAGGAAATCAAGACAGAAGGGTTGTCCAGAATGCCATGGATGTAAGTCCCCATGCACGACGGTCGTGGACGTAACACCCGTCGGCTGTCCCGTCTGCCAACCGATTCAAGGGGGACGAAGGATTGCCCCGCCTCGTCGGCCACCGTCCTGCCCATGTGGATTTCATAGCCCCGACACAGCGTTCCGGAACCGCGAAAACGGAACTCCACCTGACGGGTCACTTTCTCCCGGCCGATGACCGTATGCACGGGCAATAGCCCCAGACCGGACAAGCGTGCCGGTGTGCCTTCCACCCGCCGGGTCGGCCACCTCCGTGCCCATCATCTGATAGCCTCCACAAATCCCCATGACGGTCTTGCCGCTCCGAGCGGCTTGTACCACGGCCTCGGCCAGGCCGTTGCGTTTCAGTTCACGCAAGTCGTCCAACGTGCTCTTGCTACCGGGCAACACGATGACGTCCGCTTTCTGCAACTCATCCGCCCGGTCGGTGTAATACAGGTGCACCCTGCCGTCGCGTTCCAAGCGGTCGAAATCCGTGAAGTTCGACAAGTGGAGCAACTTCACCACGGCCACGTTCACCCGTCCCGCTGCGGCACGGTCGTTCTTCTGTTCCAGTTCCACGGAATCCTCCTCCTCAATCTGTATGTCGTGGAAATAAGGTATCACCCAAGTACCGGCACGCCGCACACTTCCTCCATCATCCGCACGCCGTCGTCGAACAACCGGCGGTCGCCCCTGAATTTGTTGACGATGATGCCCTTTATCCGTCGACGGTCTTCAGGCGTCTGCAACATGATGGAACCGTAAGCCGAAGCGAAAACCCCGCCCCGGTCGATGTCCGCCACCAAAAACACGTCGGCCCCGGCATGGCGGGCCATGGACATATTCACGATGTCGCGGTCCCGCAGGTTGATTTCGGCGATGCTGCCGGCCCCTCCATCACGATGGGGTTGTAACAGACGGCGAGCCGGTCGAACGCTGCACACCGCTGCCCGCAACTCCTCGCGTCCGCCCCGGCGGAAGATAGTCGTAAAAGCCGAACTGTTGCCCACGGGCCGCCCGTTGAGCACCACTTGCGACGTATGGTCGGAATTCGGTTTGAGCAACACGGGATTCATGTCCGTGTGGCACGGTATGCCGGCCGCCTCTGCCTGCACGGCCTGCGCCCTTCCTATCTCCAGCCCTTCGGGCGTGGCATAAGAGTTGAGCGCCATGTTCTGTGCCTTGAACGGAGCCGGACGGTAACCGTCTTGCCGGAGAATGCGGCACAAAGCCGCTGCCAGTACGCTCTTGCCCACGTCGCTCCCCGTACCGGCCAACATGAAAGGATGTAATTTTTCTCATGGACAAATCATGGATGATTATGCCGCAAAGTTAAGGCGAAATCCGTGATAATAAAAATGAATCTTTTTATCTGACAATCCGCATTTTCTTGCAAAAAAAACACACCACACTATAAATCAACGTCTTGCAAATACAAAATCAATCTACTGAGACTGATTTTTCAATCTGCTGCAAACGATTTTTCATTCTCAGCCAAACGATTTTCCGTTCTCAGCCGAACGATTTTCCGTTCTCAGCCGAACGAAATCACCCCTTCCGCCCATACGTGTCCGCCTTCCGGAAGTCTGACAAACATAGACGTGGAGCGCCATTTGCCTGTCCGGAAACACAAAAAAGGTTGCCCTTGTCTTACCAAGGACAACCTCCATATCATCAAACGCTTACGGACGCGAAAAGAACTGCTTACTGTATTTCAATCACACGGTTCACTTTTTGCTTTCTCTTCCGGAGTGCGTTTCGGAAGCGTGATGTTCAATACTCCGTCACTCACATTTGCACTGATCTTGTCTTTCTCCACGTCATCCGGCAAAACCAGAGCCTGCTGGAACTTGGCGTAAGAAAACTCACGACGCAAATAGCGTTTGTTCTTCTTGTCTTCCTCTTTCACCTCGTTCTTTTTCTCCATCGAGATAACCAGTTCTCCGTCTTCGCCCAAATGGATGGTAAAATCTTCTTTTCGTCATACCGGGGCGGCTACTTCCACTTTATAGTCTGCATCACTTTCTATCACGTTGATAGCCGGTGCTGTGGCGTTCACCTTGCCCATCCATTCATTGTCGAAAAAGTCGTTAAACAAACTCGGTAACCAATTCTGACCATTGTACTTTCTAATCGGTGACATAATCTTCATCTCCTATCTTTTAAGTTATACATTCATTTTTTCTTTCCGGACGGCCTTCCTGTCGGTTGCCCCGTCCGCCTGAATAAAATACAAACCCCGTACCCGGAAACTCCATAACTTCATCGGACCGTCCGGGATTAAACTTTTGAAAACCTTTTTAAGCCCATACGGACTGATTTTAAAATTGTGCAATCCTTTTTAGCACCCACTCTTTTTTCAACTGACATTATTGGCGCAGAAAACGACAAAATGTCAGTAATCAGCAGTTTATTGTTTTCTTTTTTCTGTCTTTTATTTCATTATATTTTACTTCGCAAGGATAAATCCTTATATTTGTAGCATGATTATTCTACTTTCAATCCCAAAACACCTGATGAAACAGAAATTTCCCAAAAGGCACAGCGGCATCTGCGCCTTGATGGCCGGAACGGCCTTGCTCGCAGCCTGTCATTCCTCCTCGGAAAGCCGGCATGAAACGGGACGGGTTGACGCGGCTTCCACCACTCACCGGCCGACGGGCACCATAAACGTCACCGCCACGAGCCAAGCGGGCGTGTCGTCACCTGTGGTGTACATCTATAAAATGAAAAGGACTACTCCAAGTTAGTGCCCGTACTGATGAACGAAGAACGCACGCGTATCGTGTCCTATCCCGACCCCATAGACCTGCAACGGGGCGGCAAGCCCGCCTTGCCGACTCCGCTCGAAGGAGGCTATTGGTTAGACAACCGGGGATTGGCCCCACCGTGGCTTTCCTCTCTTATACCTACGAGGAATATATCCGGCTGGCCGCACCTCCCAGTCGCGAGGAGATGATGGAACGCATCGTGGACAAATACCCGCTCACGGAGATACGCGCCTGCGGCCGCCGTGCCGACTACAAGGATATCGTGACGGAACTGAACGAAAAAATACGGCGCGAAGGATGAAATAATCCGCCGCCATACACATTATTAATATAATAGAAAAAAAGATGAAGAAAATGACTTTCAAAATTTACATGGCGGCCTGTTGCGCCGCAGTGGCCTTCAGTGCCTGCAGTGAAGAAGATGCTACCCCCTGCACGGTGTGGCACCGGCAAAGATCGGCACCATCAGCCTGAACACCGGCAAAGATCAAGTGCGTCCCGGCCAACCCCTGACAGCCTCCATCGCCCTCCCCACAGGCGGGCAGAACATCAGCGAAGCAACTTACACATGGGGGGTCACTGAACTATCCTTCGGAAAAGGAAGAAAACGGAACGGCCTATTTCAGCTTCACCGCACCCGAAGAACCGGGACAATACAGTTTATCGTTCAACGCCCGTTACTCGTTCCTCGGCCCTGATGCGGAAGGCAACTTTTATAAAGACATGAGCAGCACGCTGGACTACACAGTCATCTCCTGCGACATCTTCAGCAGTTTTTGGAATGACGACCTCGCCACTACACTGAAGGTCTATCCCCGGCTCACGGAAAGCACGTCGCAACCCGGCACTTATTTGGGTACATTTGCGGATAAGTTATCCTCCAGTTCCTTCTCCACCATCAACCGCGCCTTCACATTCAACGACAACATCCTGTCGAAAATCACGGAATATGAAATCTACACCAATACGGACGTAAGTACCTACGCCAGAAAATTCTACGTCGTGCGCACCTATGCCCAAAGAAGATTCAATATGGAAGTAGAGACCGAGTATTATGACGACGCATCGACTCCCGGCCTCCATACCCCGATAGCCGAAGAAGACTGGAACGATGAGAATTGGAAGAACGAGATGGGGCAAAAACTCCAAGCAGGTACCCTCCGCCTCTACTGCAAATTACAGGACGAACACACCCAACTCTGGCTGAGTGCATTCGACACCGGTGACGGCAGCGGCATCTACCTCGTCCGCGACTACACGGCGAATACCGTCAGATAAATCACAAACCATAACAATTTATATACAATGAAACATCGTTACCTCCTTTGGCTTGCGGTCGCCCTTATCGGTACACAGCCTCAGCCGAGCCCCGCAAAGAAGCGCAGGCACGGCAAATAGCAGAGGAGTTCCTCGCCGCCAAACGTGTGACCGCCACACGTGCCGCCGCACCGCTTACCTTGGCAGCCACGTCCGAGACCTCCCCCTTGAAACGCGGCCTCGGCACGGCACAACCGGCATGGTACGCCTATAACCAAGGCTCGGAAGCTTTCGTTATCGTCTCCGGGGACGACCGCATGGCCGACATTCTCGGTTACTCCACCGAAGGCGCATTCCGCACCGGGACATGCCCACCGGACTCAAAGTCTTGCTCGACGCATACGCCGCGCAGGCCGGGCATATCCGCCAAACAGGAGAAGCACCCGACGGGCGGCAAACGTTCAGCCTGAAACAGGAAGACACGTCGTTCCCCGAAACCGTCGCTCCCTTGCTCGGCGACATCAACTACGACCAAGGCACACCCTACAACAAATTCTGTCCCGAACTCAACGGTGAACAGATGGTGACGGGCTGTGCTGCAACGGCCGCCGCAATGATCATGCGCTACTATAAATATCCGGAGCGCGGCACAGGCAACTATTCCTATACCACGGAGACCCACCAATTCCCCGTGGAATTCGATTTCGGCAACACGCCTTTCGACTGGGACAACATGCTGCCTGCCTACAACTATGGCGAATACAACGAGACACAAGCCAATGCAGTGGCCACACTGATGAAAGCCTGCGGCGTGGCCGCACAAATGGACTATGCCTCGACATCGAACACCTCCTGTGAGGAGCTCATGCAAGGCATGGTGAAATATTTAGGCTATGACCCGTCGGCCTATTTCACATACAGGTCTCTCTATTCTTCCGAGGAATGGATGAACCTCATCAAAACGGAGCTTTCGGCCGAGCGGCCTGTGCAATATAACGGACAAGACGCCACAATTGGCGGCCATGGTTTTGTCATCGACGGCTACGACAGCGACGACCTCGTGCACGTGAATTGGGATGAGGAGGAGCTGACAACGGGTATTTTGAATTATATTCCCTTAATCCGGAAAGTCTTGACATCGGAGGAGGTGGAGGAGGCTTTAAGTTCCTCCAACGCATGATAGTCGGCCTGATGCCCCAGACCGGCACACCGGTGCCTTCCTGCCATTTATACATGGACGATGCCGAATATGAAAACGGAACCTTCCGCTTGAACAATATTACAAACTCCGGCTACATATTCGACGGGGAAATCACCCTTATGGCCGAAAAGGACGCTACGGCACAACCGTTCTCCAAATCTTACCGGACAGAAAAACGAGGTTCCTACCGAGGCATCCATAGAGTTTTTAACTTTCAGCGGCTTCGACCCGACAGCGTTAGCACGGGAACATACCGAATATACCCGGCCGCACGCCAAGCCGGACAAGAAGAATGGAAAGAAATACGGAAAAACCCCAATGCCACAAAAGAATTTTACCTCGAAGTATTCCAGGACGGCTCTTCCGAATGGCACGCCTCCGGCCGGGAAGCCGTAGTGAACATCACTCCTCCGGTAAGCTTTTTACAGCGGCTATAATGCAGATTTCAAGGTGGAGATACGGAACGAGGAAAAAACAGTGAGTTTCACAATGACGTATATGCCCTGCTAATAGACATTGAAAGGAACGAGCTAATGGATTATTTTCCCTGTAGGAAGTTTCTGCCTGCCCGCTCGATGACACCACGTTCACCGCCACACGGACATTGCCCGCAGTGGAAGAAGGGCGGTACGGAATACAGGCGGCTATCCTCATAGGCTACGGATTCACGCAATAAGTCCCTCGTGGAGATAGACATCGAGGAAGCCGACTTGGCCGAAGGCTTCAACCTGACAGGCGGACTCGACAAGGCATCGTACGAACAAGGCGAGACCATGACCTACAAGGGAAGCATCGACATCGAAGGCCACAGCGGCGATATGTATACAGACCTGTTCGTAATCGGCATTTATCCGAAAGAACTGGGCGACCCCTTTGCAATACCAAATCTTGCAAGTCACGGCAACAAAAGAAAAACCCATGCACTTTGAATTGCAATTCAAGGCTACCCTCCAGCCGGACGACTACCGTTTCATCGTGGCGAATCACAACGGCACCGAAATAGCACAGACTACCTATTTCGAGATTACCGAACCTTCGGCGATACAAGGCATGGCCGCACAAACGGCTGACGCTCCTGTCTATTGCTCCGCCCCGGGAGAAACGGACATCCGTTTCCGCTATGGCGGAAAGGTGGCACGTGCCGACCTTTACGACAGCCGAGGACAACGGCTTCTCTCTTCCGACAAGCCTGAAAGCGCGGACGGAAACTACCGTATTACCGCCGGACAGTTGCACCATGGAATCTACCTGTTGCGTGTCGTGACGGCCTCCGGCACCGCCCACACACTGAAATTTGTGCGGTAACACGGTGCAAACATAAAAGCATCGCGTCCCTGTATGCCATTGCACGTTTCCGGGGAAACGTCAGGCCATACAGGGACGCGATGTTTTCAACAAACGATAAAACTATTGTTTCATCAAGTATGCCTTGAATCCGGCAAAGTCCTTGCCCATCGGGATACTCTTCTTCTCCCCTTTCATGAAGGCGGCCAACTTTTCAGGTATGTCCACCGGACCGCCGATGATATTCTCCACCGTGGCCTGGAACTTGGCCGGATGTGCCGTTTCGAGAAACACACCGCATTCGCCCTCACGCAGCCCCTCGCTTAAAGCACGGAAGCCGCAAGCCCCGTGCGGGTCGAGCAATAACCGTTCGTTTCATAACAAGCCTTCACGGTCTCGGCAATCTGCGCGTCGGTATAAGTCGCCCCGCTGATTTCAGCCGTAATGGCCGCGTGGCTTCCCTTGTATAAGTCGTAGATTCGGGCAAAATTACTGGGGTCGCCTACGTCCATGGCATTGGCGATGGTCTGCACCGACGCACGGGGATGGTATTCTCCCGTCTGCAAATAATTATAGAAGATGTCGTTGGCATTGTTGGCTGCAATGAAACGCTTCACCGGCAAACCCATCACCTTGCCAAACAATCCGGCTGTGATGTTGCCGAAGTTTCCGCTGGGCACGCATACCACTAATTGGTTGGCCTTACCGAGCTTCTTCATCTGGGCATAGGCGTAGAAATAGTAAAATGCCTGCGGCAGGAAACGGGCCACGTTGATGGAATTGGCGGACGTCAGTTTCATGTGGCGGTTCAGTTCCTCATCCATGAAAGCGTTTTTCACCAAAGCCTGACAATCGTCGAACACGCCGTCCACTTCGAGGGCGGTAATGTTTCTGCCCCCAACGTCGTAAACTGGCATTCCTGAATGGCACTCACCTTGCCTTTCGGATAAAGTACATGCACGTGAATACCTTCCACACCCAGAAAACCGTTGGCGACGGCGCTTCCCGTATCGCCGGAAGTAGCTACCAACACATTCACCTGATTACACCCTTCTTGTTTGATGAAGTATCCCAAAAGGCGGGCCATGAAACGCGCCCCCACGTCTTTAAAGGCCAACGTGGGACCGTGGAAAAGTTCCAAGGAATAAATGTTCTCCGTCACTTTCACCACCGGACAGTCGAAATTCAACGTGTCGTACACGATTTGTTTCAACGTATCGGCCGGCACGTCCTCTCCGAAGAAAGCGTCCGCCACGCGGTAGGCCACTTCTTGAAAAGAAAGGTCCTGTATCTCGTCGAAGAACGACTCCGGAAGATGCCGGATGACCTCGGGCATAAACAAACCTTTGTCGCTCGCCAGGCCTTTCACTACGGCTTCGTGAAGTAGCGCGGTCGGCCTTACCGTTCGTACTATAATATTTCATAAAGTATGGTCGATTAATGTTTCATAAATTCACGAATAAACTCATCGCCCCGAAGCAACCCGTAGCTTCCGGCTTTAGCTGCGTCCTCATCGAACGTCTGTACGCTGTCCGGCTCTATGCCAGGGTAGTAAATGGCAAACGGTATAGGGTCGGGCGTATGCGTACGGTGGGCACAGGGCGTAGGATGGTCGGGCAACACGGCGATGGCCACCGGTTCTTCCCAATCTTTCACGGCTTCCAAAATCGGTCCGATGGCACGGCGGTCCAGATTCTCTATCGTCTGCAACTTCAATTCCACGTTTCCGTCATGACCGGCTTCGTCGCTCGCTCTACATGCAGATACACGAAATCACCGTCTTTCAAGGCTTCTATCGCCGCTTGGGCCTTGCCTTCGTAATTCGTATCGTACAAACCGGTAGCCCCTTCCACATCTATGACCTGCAAACCGGCATAACGTCCGATACCCCGTATGAGGTCTACGGCGGTAATGACCGCACCCTTTTTGATTTGAGGATAAGTCTCCGTCAACGGAACCATGGCCGGACGGTTGCCGCCGCCCCACGGCCAAATACTGTTGGCCGCATCGCGGCCTTCCTTCATCCGGCGGATATTCAACGGGTGGTCGGCCAACAACCTCTGAGACTCCAGAATCAGGCGATTCAGCAAGTCTGCGGTTTCCTGGGCTTCGGGTACTTCGGCCTTCACCATACAGTCACGGAAAGGCGTACCCGGCACGTCGTGCGGAGGAGTGCAATGCAGATGCTTGTTCCCTCCTTTGATGACCAATAAATGGCGGTACTGCACACCCGTATAGAAATGTATACGCTCGTTACCTAACTTCTCTTGCAAGAAACGAATCAGCACATCCGCCTCTTCCGTCTCCAACCGTCCGCAAGAATGGTTTTTATCTTACCTTCTTCAATGCAAATCAGATTACAACGCAACGCCAAATCGTCATCGGCCAGTTCGACTCCGATACTGGCCGCTTCGAGCGGCCCGCGTCCTTCATACACCTTGTGCTGATCGTAACCCAAAATGGAAGAATTGGCCACTTCGCTACCGGGATGAAATCCCTCCGGCACGGTCTGCAACAATCCGTTGCGTCCCATGCGGGCTATCCAATCCATATTAGGCGTATGGGCATATTGCAACAGCGTCTTGTCGCCCAAGGCCGGAACTTTCCAATCGGCCATGCCGTCGCCCAGTATAATAATATGCTTCATCTTTATCTCCTTACCTTAATTATATATCTGTCATACGTTGGCAATACTCATGATGTCGGCAAAAACACCGGCCGCCGTCACTCCGGCCCCGGCTCCGTATCCCTGAATCTGCATGGGATACTCCTTATAGCGTTCAGTCGTCAGCAAGATAATGTTATTGGAACCTTCGAGGGTGTAGAACGGATGTTCACGTCCTACCTCACACAGTTCCACACTGGCTTTGCCGTTCTCGTAACGGGAAACAAAACGCCAACGTTTTCCTTCCTCTCCAATACCTTACGCCGCCGCTCGAAATCGGCATCCAGGGAAGGCAGGTTCTTCCAAAATTCATCCAACGTACCCCGGAAAAACGAATCGGGCACGAACAGGTGCTTCTCCACGTCGGACTGTTCGATACGGTAACCGGCTTCACGCGCCAAAATCACCAACTTGCGGATGACATCTTTTCCGCTCAAATCCACACGGGGATCGGGCTCGCTATATCCTTCTTCCTTGGCCAGCCGCACGGTCTCGCTAAACGGAACGTCGGCCGAAATCTTGTTGAATATGAAATTCAAAGTACCGCTCAATACGGCTTCTATCTTCAAAATCTTATCCCCGCTGTTCAGCAAATCGTTCATGGTACGGATAATGGGCAGGCCGGCTCCCACATTCGTCTCGAACAGGAACTTCACCCCACGCTTACGGGCTGTGGATTTCAGTTTCTGATAAGTGGCGTAATCGGAAGAGGCCGCAGCCTTATTGGCCGCCACCACGGAGATGTTATGCTCAGAAATTCCTGATACAGTCCGGCCACATCGGAACTGGCCGTACAGTCGACAAACACGGAATTGAAGATGTTCATTCCTATCACTTCGTCACGCAAGCGGTTCAAATCGCTCGGCGCACTATGCGCCAACTGTTCACGGCAGTTCTCCAAACTGATACCTTCGCGGTCGAACATCGCAGTGCCCGCTGGCAATACCCACGACCTTAAGCTTCAAACCCCGTTCTTTCTTCAATTTCTCACTCTGCTGCGCCAACTGCGCAATCAAGCTACTACCCACCGTCCCTACTCCGCACAGAAAAGATTGAGGACTTGGTATTCCGAAAGAAAAAACTATCATGGATGACATTAAGTGTCTTGCGTAAGAACAGCCCGTCCACCACGAAAGAGATATTGGTTTCTGAAGCACCTTGCGCACAAGCAATCACACTAATACCGTTACGGCCTAAAGTTCCGAACAACTTACCGGCGATGCCGGGCGTGTGCTTCATGTTCTCGCCCACGATGGCCACTGTAGCCAAACCGCTTTCTGCCGTCATCCGGTACATAGCTCCCTGTCTCTATTTCCTTGGAGAACTCCGCATTCAAAACCTCCAAGCCGCATCGGCATCCGCATCGCGTACACCGATGGACGTACTGTTCTCCGAAGAAGCCTGCGACACGAGGAACACACTGATGCCGTTATTGGCCAACGCCGAGAAGATACGACGGTTCACGCCGATGACTCCCACCATAGACAAAACCGGAAACCGTAATCAATGTCGTTCCGTTTATACTGGAAATACCCTTGATAGGCTTCTGGTCTTCGGCGATGTCGCTCTTTAATCACCGTGCCTTTCCCGAAGGATTAAACGTATTCTTGATGAGAATCGGAATATTCTTTACGCAAACCGGATAGATGGTAGGGGGATAAACCACCTTCGCACCGAAGTTGCAAAGCTCCATAGCCTCTACATAACTCAACTCATTGATGGTATAAGCGGTGGAAATCACCTTCGGGTCGGCCGTCATGAAACCGTCCACATCCGTCCATATCTCCAAAAAAGAAGCATCCAATGCCGCTGCAATGATGGAGGCCGTATAGTCCGACCCTCCACGACCTAAGTTCGTCACCTCTCCGGAGTCGGCATCCGTGGAAATGAATCCCGGAACCAAAGAGACTTTCGGCAAGTCGACAAAAGCCTGTTTGACCAATTCGTGCGTCAAATCGGATGCCAACAACTGACGTCCCGACTTAATCTCAGTCTTAATAAAGGTACGTGAATCGAACCATTTGGCTCCGTCTATCAACACGGCTACTATATTGGACGACAGCCGCTCCCCCATAACTGACTATGGCAGCAGACGTCTTAGGCGAAAAGATCACGGATAAGATAGACGCCTTGATAAATGCTTTTCAACTCATCCAGCAAGGCGTCGATGGTCTCCAACAAACGTTTTTTTTTCTCCGGAAGGAATTACGGCTTCTATCATCTGATGGTGACGCCCGGCAATCTCATCAAACTCAGACTGGTAAGACAAGTCTCCGGCCAAAGCCAACTTGGATGTTTTAATCAACTTGTCGGTAATTCCGCCCAATGCAGATACTACGACAACCACAGGCTCCTTTTCAGCCTCAACAATCTTTTTTAACACTCAGAATGCTTTTTACGGAACCAACCGATGTTCCGCCGAATTTTAATACTTTCATATCTACGTTTTCAGAATTGGATCTCTTTGCATGCAGGCCCACAACACCTGTCTCGACCGCTCTGAGACCTTAATATTTCAAAGTTGTTCTATCGTTGTATAACATCCGCAAAATAGCAATTATTTATCTAAAAAAAGGCTTATGAAATAAAATTAATTTGTATTTTTGCCTAATAAATCATCGATATTAAGCATACACTCACATGACAAAAAAAACTTTTCTTCTATATGTCTTATTACTGTTGACCGCCATGCCGGTAAGCGCCGGAAAGGATTTCTATGAAGGAGAACTTTACGCGTACATGTTGCAGTGTCTCCTTGTC
>VOFE01001276.1_pt1 | contig 40001 bp, 53 predicted proteins | sample 5384071 | NCBI WGS metagenome assembly VOFE01 (sample SAMN12384724, study PRJNA508395) | human gut metagenome | isolation source: healthy gut D | host: Homo sapiens
TTGCCATGGTGGGCGACGGCATCAACGACAGCGCCGCCCTTGCCCAAGCCGACTTAAGCATCGCCATGGGTGGAGGCAGCGACATCGCCATGGATGTAGCCAAAATGACCATCATCTCTTCCGACCTGACCAAGATACCGGAAGCTCTCTGTCTGTCGCGTCTCACCGTCCGGACCATCCGGCAGAATCTCTTCTGGGCATTTATATATAATATAATAGGTGTACCCATTGCGGCCGGAATACTCTATCCCATCAACGGCTTCCTGCTGAATCCGATGATAGCCGGTGCGGCCATGGCATTCAGCAGTGTCAGTGTGGTGAGCAACAGCCTGCTGCTGAAACGGAAAAGAATACATGAAGGAGAAGAAAACAAAGAAGTTGAACCGCCAACAGAAACAATCATGAAGAAAGAATTCAAAGTAGAAGGCATGATGTGCATCAAGGTTCGCACTTTCGACACCCCTTATACCGCCATGTTGCACCAGAACTTCAGTGCACGTCGCGAACCGGAATGTTTCGTCTGACAAAATGTCAGGCCAACCTCACGAGAATCGTCTATCCGCCTCTTTATTCGGGCGAGGGGACAAAAAACGTCGGCATTTCAAGCCGGCGTTTTACATTCCGCAACCACGGGCGAGGTTTCCGCTTACAAAAGACACCCTCTCCACACCGCCATGTGGCATGCCCCGCGTGCAAACGACATCCGTCAGCCTTTTCCCGTGACAAAAAGCATGAGGATTTGGCGCACGGAAATCCGTCAGATAAATCAAAAAAAGCCCTTCTGACCTCCCTTTTACACCGTTTACCGCCCCCTTTTCCACCGCACGGAAGACCGTTTCCGGCCGACAAGCGGACAACTCCATTTTTTCTGCTCCAAAACTTTTTCCGCTTTCAGCCAAACGAAATTCCAATCTCAGGAGATTGAAACCCCGAATTCAAAAGAAATGCGTCATAAACACATAAAACGGGCCATATACCGGTTCGGATTTAACATATCCTCTCTATTTGAGCCTTTTACTACCCGGTGCTTATACGTAAAAGGCTGACATATTGTCAGTATTTCACGTCCTGCCTCATCTGCCCTATTTTCCCTTTCCCATCTTTTTTTTTCTCAATTCTGTTTGCGTTACCAATAGTTTTATTTAATTTTGCCGCACCTAATCATTTACGAATTAATACCAAGAAAATTAGGAATATGGAAGCTGTATTCGGTTACATCATCGGCCTCGGGGCCGCAGTCATGATGCCCATTATCTTTACCATACTGGGCGTTTGTATCAAAATCAAGTTCGGAAAAAGCCTTACAAAGCGGCCTTTACGTGGGCGTCGGTTTCGTGGGATTGTCGGTCATTACGGCGTTGCTCACCAGCAGCCTCAGCCCGTCGCTCTCAAAAGTGGTGGAGATTTACGATCTCAACCTCGAAGTGTTCGACATGGGATGGCCTGCGGCAGCCGCCGTGGCTTACAACACATCGGTAGGTGCGTTCATCATTCCCGTATGCCTCGGGTGAACATCCTGATGCTCCTCACCAAAACGACAAAGACCGTCAACATCGACCTGTGGAACTATTGGCATTTCGCCTTCATCGGTGCGATGGTCTACTACACGATGGACAACATCGCATGGGGTTTCTTCGCTGCCGTCATCTGTTATATCCTGACGCTGATAGCCGCTGACTACACGGCTCCCAAATTCCAGAAATTCTATGATAAGATGGACGGCATCTCCATTCCGCAGCCTTTCTGCCAAGGGTTCATGCCTTTCGCCATCCTCATCAACAAGGCACTCGACCTGATTCCGGGATTCAACAAACTATATATCGACGCGGAGGGCATGAAGAAGAAATTCGGCATCCTGGGCGAACCGCTCTTCCTCGGCGTATTGGTGGGATGCGGCATCGGCGCACTGGCCTGCAAGAACGGGCAGGAACTGGTGGACGGCATTCCGGGCATCCTTGGACTGGGTATCAAGATGGGAGCCGTCATGGAGCTGATTCCCCGCATCACGGGACTGTTCATCGAAGGCCTGCGCCCCATTTCCGACGCCACGCGCCAGATGATTGCCCGCAAATTCGGTGAGAATGCCGGTCTGCACATCGGCATGAGTCCGGCCTTGGTCATCGGCCACCCGACTACGCTCGTCGTATCGTTGCTGCTCATTCCCGTCACGCTGTTCCTCGCCGTCGTCCTGCCGGGCAACCAGTTCCTGCCTTTGGCTTCGCTGGCCGGCATGTTCTACGTGTTCCCCATCATCCTGCCCATCACGAACGGCAATGTGGTGAAGACGTTCATCATCGGCCTCATCATGATGGTCATCGGGCTGTATTTCGTGACGAACCTCGCGCCCTACTTCACCAGTGCGGCACACGATGTATTCAACATCACGAAGGACACGGCCGTAGCCATCCCCGAAGGTTTCGAGGGCGGCGCGCTCGACTTTGCCTCCAGTCCGTTGGCATGGGTCATCTTCCACCTGACACACACGGTGAAATATGTGGGTCCTGCCGTCCTCGTGGTCTGCACGCTCGGACTGGCAGTCCTCAACCGCCGCGCCATCGTCCGCAAAAAGTATTAAGACGCAGACGCATACCACGCATTTGAATCTAACATCACATAATCAAAAACAGAAAGAAAATGAAAAAGATTTGCATTGGCTCTTTGCCTCGGGCTCGGCGCACTGGCGACGAACGCCCAGATGAACTACAAAGTACAGACCGCCTGCCATCCGCAGGATGTCAAACACTACGACACCGAACGCCTGCGCAGTGCTTTCATGATGGACAAAGTCATGGCTCCGGATGAAATCAACCTCACGTATACCCTGTATGACCGTCTGATTTACGGTGGAGTGATGCCGGTAAACAAGGTTCTGAAATTGGAGAAGTTCCATGAACTCGGACCGGAAATCACCTACTTTTTGGAACGCCGCGATTGGGCGTAATCAATGTCGGTGGAGACGGTGTGGTAACTGTAGATGGCAAAGCATACGAAATGAAGTACAAAGAGGCTCTCTACGTAGGTTGCGGCAATAAAGAAGTTACTTTCAAGAGCAACGATCCGCCAAACTCGCCAAATTCTACATCAACTCGGCTCCCGCATATAAGCAATTCATCACCCAGTTGATTACGACTGATGCAAAGTTACAGAAGGCCAACCCCAAGAAATACGTTTTGGGCATCTCTGACCATTACGGCAAGATGGAAGAAAGCAACGACCGTGTGGTCAACCAGTTAATCGTAAAAGACGTTTTGGAGAAAGTGAAAGGCGGCGGCACGAACCAACTGCAAATGGGACTCACCGAATTGGCTCCGGGTTCCGTATGGAACACAATGCCGGCCCACACACACACGCCGGATGGAAGCTTACTTCTATTTCAACGTAACCGACGGTAACGCTATCTGCCACTTGATGGGCGAGCCCAAGAGGAACGCCTCGTATGGTTGCACAACGAGCAAAGCCATCACTTCGCCTGAATGGAGCATCCACGCCGCTGCCGGAACCAGCAACTACAGCTTTATTTGGGGAATGGCCGGCGAGAACTTGAAATACAGCGACAAAGACGAAATCAAATATCAAGATATGCGCTAAGCATTGGGCAATCCCGCATATAGCCACATCCCCGTCCTCTACTCCAAAGGACGGGGATATTTCGTTTTACACAGTTTAACATTCTAAACGTTTGTTTTCCCATTTCTTTCCAGAATCAATCCTTTACTTTGTATCATCAAAAAGAAACAAATGTCTAACTTTCAAAAAATGAACATTATGAAAAAGTTATTATTCTTACTGCTGAGTGTATTCACTTTACAAGTAGCGCAGGCCGACAACGACAAACCCATCACTTTCGACAAGCTGCCGGCTAAAGCACAGACTTTCATCAAACAGAACTTCCCCACGGAAAAGGTGGCATTCACCAAAATGGAGAAAGGATTCTTGGACACGAGCTATGATGTCGTGTTTGTCAACGGCAACGGGGTTGAGTTCGACAAGAACGGCGAATGGACAATTGGACTGCAAACGCAGTAGCGTACCGACGAAAGCCGTTCCCGCCCAAATCACAAAGTTCGTAAAAGAAAGCCATCCCAATGCTACCATCCTCAAACTGGAGCGCGACCGTTACACCTACGAAGTGAAACTGTCCAACTTTTGAAATCAAATTTGACAAGCAATTCAATGTCATCGACATGGATATGGATGACTAACCCCAGCTGAATCTACACTCTACCCAGAGAATCACACCAACGGCCTGAAGCAGCGTTCCACCCTTCAGGCCGTTTTCATCCATACGCCTACATTTCTATAAAGGTATGAAATAAACTTCATTACAGTCAAGCTTCCCATTAGGACACAATTTGGGAACATACGTTCCTTTTCCGTCACAATCTGCCGTTATTCCAAAGTCGTCATCGTTCGCCACGGCAATCACAGAATCCCCAATCACAGCCAAGCCCTCGGCTTTATCATGGGGATAATCCGGAATCCCCACCATAAGGTCTGCCACCAATTCCTTAGAAAGCAGGAACGGTTTGTTTGGAATGCAATCAGGTAGGACAACTTTATAAACCCTTTTCAAAGCTTTTCCATTTATCGGAAACCGACCATCCCGTTCAGGACCAATAGCGTACTATCGTTCAAACAAGCAACAAGGCACTCACCCCCTCCGCCCCCTTATCCAAAGGATAAGCGTATTCCCGCACATCGTTCCCTTCAAAGAGATGGCACACAAAGGGTACACTGTTTTTTCGGAGCATAGTCAACACTGTCTGCTATAGGGGATTGCAAAGCTCCATACAATAGCGTGCCACTACGGTTGGCACAAAGCCCTTCCATACCACGGTTAGGTCTACGACAAGCATAAACCTCCGGAATCCCGTAGTTGAAAGGAGACCTCATTTCCAAGCAATACCCATCCGAAGAAAAGTGCATCAGAAAAGGCCCATACTCGTCGCTCACCCAAAAGGTACCATCAGGCATCAAGGCCAAACCTTCCGGATCGATACCTTTCCGCCTCCCACAAATCTCATTCCCTTTCATATCGTAAGCCTTTTCACCTGTTCTCCCGTTTCCCGTACCATTTGGCAATCCACAAAGGGAACTCCGCTTGCATCTTTCAGTTCTATCCTACGTATGAGACGGAAGGAGTCACCCTCACAGCGGAATATGCCCACGTGGGGTATAAACTCCGGAAAAGGAAATACTTTGCTGTCCGTTTCCGAACCGTCTACGTTCGGGCCGCGGTCGGTCAACAGCCAGAAAGTCGTATCAACCGCAGAAAACACCAAATCCGAACCATAACCTCCGAACTGAACGGAAGCCCCTCCCTCTTTTGGCATAAAGGACGCAACCGGAACTTCCGCCCGCAACGGCCATGTATAAGTTCCGGTAATAGCATTATTTTCACATCCTGCCACGCATAACAAAAAGGCCGTTCCCGAAAAGAACCGCCCCGAACGTGTGTATAGTAATCATAGTCCAATTTAACCTATATTTCATTTCACGTCTCTACCGTTATTACTTGCATTTTCGAAACTTCGGTAAACACCACAACTTCCGGACTTCCGTCAGTTTTACGACCTGTGCTGTAGATTTCATTATCCGCGAATTCAGGTGTCTCCACTTCGTCCACCAAAACACCTTGTGTATTCCAAAGAAACACTTTGTCACCGCCTTTTCCCAAGCCGAACACAGGGCCGGTGGTGCTATTCTTGTCAACGTCCAAAGTCAAGAAACTCTTGGCACGAATCACAGAACCGGCAGGGAATATATATTTCTTTTCCTCTTTCAAGGCATCGTCGTTCAAGCTGAATCCGGTCAGGTCGATATCTTCTCCTGTGGCATTATACAACTCTATAAAGTCCTTGGTATCATCCCAAGCAGAAACCTGTACGTCCTGATTGTTAGTGAACACCTCGTTAATATACACTCCCGACGTGTTGGCCACATCTTGCTTCTCATCAGCTCCATTATTGGTCGTTCCACGTGTCAGTTCCCAAAAATGACCCATTCGGAAGCCCCGTCGGTCTTGCGGCCGTAAGCCTCGCCTTTGCTCATATTCGGAGTATCCACTTGGTCGATGATTCCGGAACCTTGGGTATCGGCCAGTATGACCGTCTCACTGTTCTTGCTTAAGCCCCACGACGGATAATTCACGGGGTCGTGGTATAGGTTTTCTTTGTCGCATTCAATCACGAGATAGCCCTTGGCAGGAATCGTCTTGCCTGCCGGTATCGTCCAAGCCTCTTCCGGGCCACCTCCTTCCCATAGCTTGCACCCTGCCACTGATACTGAATGAGAAGACGCATTGTAAAGTTCGATGTAATCGAGATCATTGATGTCACTTTGGTCACTGAAAGTGTATACTTCATTGATGAACACGACCCCTCTCAATGTAGGTGCCTGTGAAGAACCGTTACTCTGCCCCTGTGTGGGATTGATACAAACTCCCAAGTCGCTGCTCCGTCCACCGTACGAGCATACGATGTCCCTTTTTTCCATAGCAGGCAATTCAACTTGATCGATGCAATTACCGTCTTTGTCGAGAAACACCACCTTATCTCCCTTGGAACTCAAACCGAAGCCGAAACTACCGGAAGGATTCCCTGCCTGCGCCTGCGTGAAACATACCACGGCATTTGGAACTATTTTCGTACCTTCGGGAATCACGTACTGTTCTGTCACACCTTTGTCGTCTTGCAGGATAAATCCGCCCATATCCACTTCTGTCATACCGGGATTGTAAATTTCGACAAAGTCGAAACCTCCGTCAAAGGTGCACTCATCACCTCGTTAATCAAGAGGCTCACGGCACTTTCTCCAGGTTGTTCTTCCCCTCCTTCGTCGGGCGTGGAAGTATTGGCCCTTCCTTCGTACCAGCCGACATTGTATTCCATTCGCGACCACCATCGATAGTACGCGCATAAGTCTGTCCGTCCTCAATGGTGGCACCATGATGTCATCTATCTGCTTGTATGAAGCATCCAACAATTTAATTTCATCACCGCTACCAGAAATGCCGAATCCGAAATGTGTGTCTTTTTCCAACACCAAAAAACCATTAGCTGCAATCTTGGCCTCCATGGGAAATACATATTCCTCATCCGCCCCCTTGTTGTCCTGCAAACGGAAACCGGACAAAGAGATTTCAGCATCCGAGGAGTTATATAACTCCACCCAATCAGTGCCACTGGAACAAACTTCGTTGATATACAATCCGGCTACTTCGGACGGACCGGTATGCCAATCGTCTTCCGAATCATCCTTGCAACTTGTCACACATGCCGCTACGGTCAATAGCACTGCAGACATACAATAAAACTTTCTGCTCATAAATAGTAGAATATAAAATAATAAATAATCCAATTTAAAATGACAGCATGAGCCGCAACTGCAGGATGTGAAAATCCAACCCATCAGGCATCACCTCACTCAACGCCTTGCCATCCTTTGTAATATGTCCTTTATCGTCAGCATACTTGTCATTGTCCATAAAAGTATAGTTCAGCCCCAACATGACATTCGGTACGGGGAACCAATTCAGGTTGGCACTATAAGCATAAGCCGAACCACCGGTAATCGGTGAAGAAATCTCATGGAAATCATTCAGATTCACGTGGCTGGCGCGAGCCGAAACTTCAAGACATCCCCCTTTACGTCGCTGATAGACGGGGGCGAATTCGGCATCTTCAGGCATATAACGGCGTTGCTTGCCCAATATCATATAAGAAGCTGTGGCATACCAACCGTTGAACTCCGCATTCCTCAAGCCAATCTCCTGCCCGTCCTCCAAACGGTAACGCGACAAGTTCGTAAAGGTGTATTCACCGTAAGCCAACAATTTATTCCAACGTACGGCAGCCTCCAAACCATAAGTGGCATAGTGGCTTACGTTAGGGATTTCGGCACGTACGAAACGGCGGTGGTCCGTACGGCTTTCAGGGAAAGTGCGAAACTCCACCAAACGGTCTTCTGCGCCCAAAGCATCGGGCGTACGATATGACGCATAACCGCCCAAATGCACCGTCCATTCGTTGTTGTCCACTGGAGAAAAGGCCGACACGCCCCGTAAAGCCGTATCCGTCACTACCCCTATTCTTCTCCTTTTGCAGAATGTCAACCTGCTGACCGAATACACCGCCCGACAACCACCAATGGTTGCCCCATGCCGTGACGGCTGCACCGAGACGCCGCCCACCTGCGAACATCTCTACTGGCATCGGGCGTTCATTGGCCGTCAAGTAACGTGAACTGGTAAGGCGTTCCATGCTCATAGGCTCTTTAAAATGCCCGGCCTGTATTGATATATGCTCATTGAACTTATAGCCAAGAAACATGTCTTTTATCTCCACTTCATTGTAGGCGAAATCCAAGTCGAATTCGGCAAACCATTTCTCATATAACTCCGCCTTAATCGCAAAACAGGCCTACGAATACTCACTCCGTTGTCGAAACGGAACTTACCATCATCCTCTTCCATATCCTTGTTGGGCTTGGAACTCAAACCGTCCACCGAAACTGTCGGCAAATAGAAAGAAAGGTCGGTATAAATCCGATTATCCAACTTCATGCGAAAAGCCTTGTTCTTTGTTTCAAAGTTCAGTTTCCCTTCTTGAAAATACAAGTCTGCCCGCTCCTTTGCCAGCTCTTGTCCCCAGACGGGTTGCGCCATCCATACCGTACTACCGGCTACAGCCATAGTCATTAATATCCACTTAGAATTCATCTCTTTCAAATTTTCGGCAAAAATAGGCGGTACGTGTTTCCATATAATTACATTTGTATAAATATTCAACTACAAACCTGATTTTGGGGAGGAAATCTCATAAAAATCAGTAACTTTGCGTCAATGAAAAGACTATTACTGACTATTTCCATGCTGTGCAGTATGGGCTGTGTACCCACCCACATGCACAGGACCGCGCCAAACCTAAAAACGGAGAAGGCGTATCGACATTTCTTCAACGTTTTGGCTACACTTCCCGTGCAGCCCAAAAGGAGTTTCTGGAAATCAACAAAAGGAAACTGACCCGCGACGGAGGCTTTGATACTGGGACATAGTTACCGGCTTCCCACCGGTAAGAAGTCTGGGAAAAAAGCGCGGGCTGGCAGTCGTAAGACCAGCGTTGTAGAACCGCTTTTCGGCCCGGCATACCAAAACGTATCCGTCCGTTCCATGAGTTAGAAGGTGCTTGCTTGTATCTGGTCAGCGGGCACGGAGGTCCCGACCCCGGAGCCATCGGAAAAAGTAGGCAATCGGGAATTGCACGAAGACGAGTATGCCTACGACATCATCCTGCGGTTGGGACGTGCATTGATGGAAAAAGGTGCCAAGGTACATATCATCATTCAGGATGAGAAAGACGGCATCCGCGATGACCGGTATTTGTCCAACAGCGACCGTGAGACCTGCCTCGGACAAACGATTCCGCTCGACCAGATAGCCCGTCTACAGCAGCGGTGCGATGCCATCAACCGCCTGACGTATAAGGATAAAGAGAAATACAAACGTGCCATCTTCATCCACGTGGACAGCCGGGGACATAAAGACCAGGTCGATGTATTCTTCTACCACTCTCCCGGCAGCAAATTAGGAAAACGGCTGACGGAAAACATTCATAAAACCTTTGAACGGAAATACGACAAACACCAACCGAACCGGGGATTCCGGGGTACGGTAAGCGAACGTTCGCTCTACGTATTAAAAAAATCCAACCCGGCGGCAGCTTTCCTGGAACTGGGCAACATACAAAACGAACGCGACCGGAAACGCCTCGTCATCCCGTCCAACCGTCAGGCCTTAGCCGACTGGATTTGCCAGGGTATCATAAAAAGATTTCAAGGGACAACGGTAAAACCGAAGTCCCCTATAAGACAAAAAAAAGAACGCATAGAGGAAATCATTCCCTATGCGTTCTCCTTTTTAGTGCACGTGCTGTCGCAGCACACGCAACTACCAACCTATTATTTCATATAAAACTTCTTCACTGCTCCGTCGGAGTACTTGAAGATGTTGACTTGCCCTTTCAGCGGGCAGCCACACGCTTGCCGCTTACGGTATAGATACCCAGCAATTCAGCACCTTCAGGACCTTTCACTCCGGCAATGCTACTTCCCTCATGGGCTTTTTAGCATCTGCCAATACCTTCTCGATACCGGCTTCGATGGCCGTTGCATCAATCTGGCTTTCTGCCGTCAGCTTCACTTCATCGTACAAGTCCTTCACCTCGTTACTGATGGAATCGATGTCTTCCTGCAAAGCGGCAATGTCGGCCGTGAACTGTTCTGCCACCTCGGCATAATCCGTTTCTATCGTAGTCTTCGCAGCGTCCAACTTAGCCTGAACGGCGGCGATGTCGGCAGTCAAACGAGTGTAAGCTTCTTCATTGGCAGTAACTTTCTGTTGATAGTCCAACACCATCTCCACCATATCCACGATAGCCGTGTCGATTTCCACCACAGGAGCCAACACCTCATCATAAATAGTCGCGAGCGTTTCATTGGCGTAAGCCTCGTTCACAGACTTCTGCAAATCCTCAATACGGACAGCCACTTCCTGAACGGCATTCACGACAATCGCACTGTCTTTCACGTTGGCAGCCTCAGTATTGATTTTCTCTACGGCAGCCTCATAACGCGTACGCAGGCCCTGTATGGAGTCATTGGCAGGGTATAGTAGGCGATGAAAGAATTAATCACCTTCATAACTAACTTACCCTCCATATTAATGCCATGTCCTGCATTATCCGACAAAATAATTTCATCCAATGAAAGTTCAGCAACCTCTTGGAAAGTCTCAGAAGCTTTCACAAAGAAAGAAAATACCACACCCGTATCTCCCTTCAGCGTTTCGCCTCGTCAGACCACTCAGCACCAATTTGGTACGACCGTCTTCCAAAATACTGGAAGAGATAGACAAGTTCTGTGGTAAACGTTCACCATATTCAAACTTAGGTACACCGTTGGCCTCCGTATCCAATGACAGTCCTTCGGGCAACGACAACACAGCCTCCATACCACGGACACTCGTATAGTTACGCAAGCCCAAGCTTACTTTTTTAACACTACCGTCGTTCTTCACGCAAATAGAGTCTTCGGTAAGATAGAAAAAAGCCCACGTTCGGACTCACATGTGCGGTATAGGAATCAAGGTGATACCCTTGATGTTACCGCGCCTCTTCAAACTCCGAACTGCTGCCCACAATGTTATCCAACACGATTTCACTGGTTTCTACCATATTCTCATTTGCCCTTACTTTGAAATAAGCCACGGCACCGCGGTCGCCTGCAATATTGTACACCCCATTGGGTTGAATGAGAAGGCGCACTGTCTTGATACCTTCGGCCAACTCATCCGCTGAGCTTTGCACCTCATTCATATAAATGCTGTGCGAAGAACGGCTCAAAGCGCACCTCATCGCGTTGTACACTATTCGGAACGAAATCCAAGCCTTTGGGAAGCTTGAAGTCCATCTGCAAACCCACCATAGGATCGCTATTCTCCAAATAGACAGAAATCGTCTTCTCTTCGTCCACCTTGATATTGAAATTATCAATGGTGACCTTGTTCTCAGCTTCAGCACTTGCCACAAAAGCCATCACCATGCCCCATATCCATAGGCACTTCGCCGCAAACCGTCGCATCGAAGTATTTGTATTCTTTGTCATACGTTCTGTTTTATTGTTCTACATTAAGCTCCTTTAGAAGGAAAGCGCAGCCACCTTACGTGGCAGCCACGCTTCCTACGCACAGAGACTTTATTCACTTACTTCTTCAAAACTTTCTTCACTGAACCGTCAGCATTACGGATGATGTTGATACCTCTTGTGAACTTGTCCATGATCTGACCGCCCACAGAGTATATCTTCTCTTTCATGCTTGGGTTGGCCTGCACACCGTTGATACCGGTTACGCCGCCTTCGCCACTGCCACCGATGCTGTAAAGTACGCCATCGACATCTGCTGCAAGCACATTGCCTACGGTCATCTTAGAAGCAGCACGACCCGATACTTCCAAATAAATCAGGGCTTCGCCATTTGCGTTAAGCTCTTTGTTCTGGAGCGAACTTACCACGATGCGGTGCGTCGTCCCATCGGCCAATGTATTGGAATACAACTGGTGGTCGTCTGCACTTCCGCCCAAAGATTCTCCCAACAAAGTTACGCCTGCGGGAAGCGTCACGTCCATCTGGCAAGCTACGTAGGGGTTCACGTTTTTTCAGAAGGATGGCTACACGCTTCGTGCCTCCGACTTCTTCCATGTTCATCTCTACGCTTTCTTCGGTCTGCGTCATCGCAGGCTCTGCCAAACGTACACGAGGTGCCACTTGACTGACCTCCATCGTGTTGTAATCCATAATCTTGTTCGTGAGCTTCGTTAGATCGGCCACGTTGATCCGACCGTCGTCGTTCACATCTGCGGCATACCACTTGATCGTACCCGCGATAGCCTCAGCTTTAGACGGGTCGAGCACACTACATCATCAATTCCGTGTAGTCGAGTACATCGACAACGCCGTCACGCAATACGTCACCCCGTATGAATGATTCGGTTTCTATCGTTTCACGTACGTTTGCCATCCGTTCTTCCTGCTTTGCAAGTGCGGCCTGAATTTGCGGAAGGGCTTCTTTTACGTAGTGAATTGACGTCGAAGTAACATCATTACCATTGATGTCACACTGATGTAACCGTCATTGGTATCCTCATTATAGGATTTAATATTGCCTAAATCTTTCCTGACAAGCTCCAACGTATCGTTCAAGGCATCTTCAACTTCGACAACAAACGTATGACTGTTCACAGACTTAACAAGTTCAATCCTATCACTCAGTGCCTTATCAATCACGCCCGTATATTCTATGAAGGAAGCCCTGCAGTCCAAAGAGTCGATACGCTCCAGCACTTTATCCATAATGGTTTTAAGATCATTTTCGGCGTCTACGTCAGTCAATTCGATATCAGCATAGTATTCATCCATGGCCTTACCGTATTTGCCGATATGGGCCGTAATGTCAGCTATACTTTCTGCATTAGCCTTCTCGTCTACCTTGTAATACTCAAAGCCGGTCAGCTTGTCTACTACAGTGGTGAGCGAGTCATTCAAATGAGCCATATCAGCCTTGCGGGCCTCGTAAGCCTCATCGTTGAGCGTATAACGTTCCTGATCTTTTGCGATGTCGGACAACAACGTCTTCAAATCAGACAAGATAACATCCATCTTGTGATTCAACTTGTCTTGATAGAACAACATGTTCGCCTTGTTCTGCTCTATACCGTCTTTCACGGCAACCACATCACTTTCAAGTCCGGCCATATCGCCCTCGAATTTACCCTGTACGTTGGCATGACAGGCAGCAAGCGTCTCTCGGCCAGCCTTCACATCTCCTTCCACTTCGCCTGCACGGTCCATAAGAGCTGTGTAAGCATTCTCTGTGGCAGCAGCATCCGTGTAAGTTGCCAGTTTCGTACGCATGTCTGCAATCCAAGTCTCATAAGCCAGGAATAACGGCTGTTTGGCTTTAGTTTCTGCGTTGGTGATTGCACCGTCATTAGCGGTATCCTTCGTAAAGGCAGCCATTTTTTCCTTGATAGCTGTAGACAAAGCGTTTACTTCTGCCTCAGCGTCAGCATCGCCTTTCACCTTATTCTGTGCGTCGGCACAAGCGGCCTGCAATACATTGAATTCTGCCAGTATTTGAGCCTGTTCTTTCGTATTGGCCGATTGATAAACGCTTTCGATAGAAGTCGTGATACTCTTGCATTCATTCTCGGCAGTTGTCTTGTAAGCGTTATCCAATCCACCTTTGTAGCGTTTGGTCTCCAAATCGCTAATCAGCCTGTCGATACGAGCTTGCAAAGCATCCACACCGCAAGCGTCTGTCAGGATATAGGCATCGACATACTTCGCAGCCTCATCCAACGGTGTCTGTAAGGCTTCAACCTTCACAATAAGACCGTTATATACGTCATTATTGGTCACATATTCGTTATGTGCCGTCTTTCCGCTGACATAAGCATTATACATTGGAGTACCGAACTGTCCTAACTTCACATGCAAGTCAGTCATGACATCACCATAAATATGACCCGTGTTATCAGCATACGTCTTTTCTGCTTCTGTCAACGTAGGCAGGGTTGCCTTGATATCATCAACGAATTTCTTTCCATCGACTCCTTCAAGATAAGCACCATTTTCATACCATTCTTCCAATTCTGCCAAATGGCTGTTGTATTGTTCAAGGGTATCGGTATGCAATGTCTCCCATTCGTACACTGCAGCAGGTTCTTTTCCATCCGCAATCCAAGCCTCAAAATTAGCGAAATCAGAGACGATGCCGTCCACTTTCGTGATATTGAACTGACCCGGAACGAAATCTTTGATAGCTTCTGCTTTTTCGAGAACAGCCTGAACGTTGGCAAACGCCTCATCAGCCGTAACATAATCGGCATCGACCAATTCTTGATAGGCTGCGTCATACAGTCCCTGCGCAGTTGCATATTCACCGGCAAAGAACGTCTGCGTAGCACTTTGCACAGTTGCATCCATTGTATTCAATATCTGGTCAATCTTGCCTTCGTATGCCCGTACGTCGGCCTCATATTGTTTATCAGGGTCGAACAACATCTTGTCTGTATTTTGAGCCTCGCTAAAGGCAGCAAAAGCTTCATTCTCGATGTTGTTGATTTCTTGAAGGTAGTTTTGGATACTTGTATTCGCTGTTTCTACCGCACTCTTAACGACATTAAGCAGTGCCGGAGTCTGTACCTTGCTCACCTGTCCTATCACATTCAGAGCTTCGATGTAGCAATTACGCATATCCTCGACGGCACTGTTAAAGCTATTATAACGGGTCTGGTTATCAGTTTTCACAGCATCCACGTAGCCCTGCTCACGACTTGCGCCGATCGTAACCACCTGCATTTTGATGGTTTGCAATACGCCATGTATGGTTCCATATTGTTCATCGGATTTACCCTTCTCAAAAGCTGTGGCAATATCCTCTGCAACTTGATTTTCAAGTTTGCTCTTCTCTGCCTCTAATTGTTCGATAAAGGCTTTGGCCGCCGTAGTCGGGTCACCTACAGTCAATATGGTATACAAACTGTCCACGGAATTTTTCACAGTTGCGTATTCTGTATCAGTGTGTTATCCACTTTGATATTTGTCTCAGCATCCTTAGATACCTGCTTTATCTTTTCACAAATATCAGTGTAGTCCTCTTTGAAGTTGTCTTCTCGTGTCTGGCAGCTTTCGGCACTATTGTCGTTGTAATGGCTCTTCCAAGCCGCATTCACGTTAGCCACCCAATTATCGAACTCTATCACATACGTGCCTTTCGGGTTGGTATTCTCGCCCAACAGACCATTTACGTAATGGTTTCACTATTGCCCAATGCCAAATTTGACAGTTCGCCCAATTCCGCTACTATCAAGTTGTGGATATCCGTCTTCTTGGTTTCTACGGCCAATCTTTCGTAAGCCGCCAAGTTCTTCCTGGCCACTTCAATTCGGTCAATGTCGCTTTCACCTTGCCGTCAATAACCTTCATCGCCACGTGAATAGCGGCACTGTCATTGTGCAATGTATCGCCCTTATACGCGTTATCCATCGCCGTCTCCTGCTTACCAAGCTCCGTGGTATAACTTCCCTTCAGGTCATCAAAATGCTTTTCGACACATCCTTGTCATCGATAGGAGTCAATTCGCATCAATCTTACCGATATTTCCCGCAATACCATCAGCAACCTTCGTCAGACTTGCCTGGACGGGTTGTTCTTGGCGTGAATTTCCTTCGCCTCACCGACCTCATCAATGAAGGCACTGACATCCTCAAAAGTTTCGCCATCTCAGCACTGGCATCAGACAAGGCAGCCAAAGTTTCAGCCTGCTTATCCTCGCTTGTGTTAGTCCAAATCAGTTACCGTTTCTTCTATTTCATCTACAGAGCTGTACAATACCGTCTGCTTTTCAAGCAAGTTCTTTGCAAAAGACCCGTAAATCTCCGCAGTCACCGAAAGTCCATCAGATCATCATTTACAGATTTGATATCCGCAGTGATTTGATTCTTCAAACGGTTGATGGTAATTACGACTACTTGCTGGTCATACCATTCTTTGTGCTTATCGAAAGTTCCTATCAAGGTTTTTACCTCGCCCGTGATACCTGTAGTTTCATTTCCCTTGGCATTGGTTGCCTCCGTCAAAACATTGTTCATGCCGTTAGCATGCGTATCCCCATCGGCATCCTTGGCAGCCGCTGCGGCTTTCAAAGCTGTTTGAAGGTCGGACAATGCCTTGTTCATTTCGTCTAACTTGCCGCCATAAGTTGGTAAATCATCGATATTTTCGTCCGGTGTTTCCGTTCCGGTATAGACCGGTACATAACGTCCGTCGCCATTCCCGACCTTGTCCGAAAGCTTTTTGATTTCTGCTTGAATATCGGCGATAGTCTTTGCAGCGTTGTCATAAACCTCCACGACGGCCTTGGCAGCATTCACATAGCCCTCGATTTTGCCCTTAAGAGATTCTATTTCAGCTTTCTTCGTATCTTTGTTATCGGCACAAGTCCCTTCATCAAAGCTTTTCTTTATATACGAAGAGAATGCATCTATCTCCTCTTGCAACTTCTTCTCATCGGTATCTTTATAGATGTCGCCCACCGACACGTCGCCATACTTCAGGGCATGCACTTCTGTCTTGGCCTTATCGAACGCAGCCGTTTGAACATCCAACACAGCGGTCAATTCCACTTTAGCCTGATAGTTCGGCAAAGATTGGTATTCTTTTTCAATGATGGTATTCAGGCTCTTTGTCACCGGTTCCTTAGCCTTCTCGTATGCACCTCCTTTTTTGGGTATAAGCATCCAACGTATACTTCTTGTATTGATTTACAACCTCGGTTTCGATTGCTTTAAGATTGGCTTCGGCTTTTTCCAAATCGGACTTATACTTTTCGGAAACCACCGCATCTTTTTCAATTCCGCAAGCAATGCCCATGGACTCTTGCCGTCTGTCCTTTCGGCAATCAAAGCCTTGTATATATTGTCATTGTTTTGGATGCTGTCCGTATAGAATTTATACACCTCGTCTGTTTTCTCGTACAAGCTGTCCAAAGCGTGCGTGTTAGCCTCATATCCCTCTTCTGCGGTCTGATGGTTCTCATTCGTTCCGTTTTTCCTCTCCACAGCTACAATGCCCAGGTTCACTTCGTTAAATGCATTGTGAGCCTCAGTACGCATCGTCTCATACAAGCCCGAGAAATCCTGAGGGTCTACCGCTACTTTCATGAAGGCCTGCAACTGTTCGTTATAATGAGCTTTAGTAGAGTTGATTTTCCCCCAACACTTCGTCATAAGCCGTATGGTTCTTGTCGACATTCACCAACTTATCGGTGAATTTTTTATAGCGTCCGATGCCTTTTGGCAAATTCACTGTTGAATGCTGGCGTACATGCAGTAGCAGCAGTACCATTATCATAATAACCTTTAACTTCAACAAGGAAAGCATCGATTGTTTTCTTTTGCAGCATTATATTCGCTCTGGGACAACACCTTGGCATAGTCCTGAGCACTTTGCTTACTGTTTACTCCGTCTGCATCACTCAAATTGCCAATATTTGTATCCCAAGCGCTTTTCAAAGCTGTATTTTGTTCTTCACCGACAGCCTTCGAAGCCGTATAAAGCTCTCCAGTTGGCCAAATGCGCCTCGATATCCGTATCAAGTGCCTTGACCTCTGACATGAGTGTACTTCCTTCCACGCCATTGAGGTAAAACTTATACTCACCATACACCGTATAAGCAGCGAAATCACCGGCAGCATCATCTTTCACCCGATTGATTTTTACCGTTAAATCACTATACCGTTTATTAAATTCGGCATATTTATCCGCATCATCCTCTTGGCTCACTTTTGCAATAGCCTTCGAAGCTGCATTAAGCAATGTCCGTTGTGCTCCGGCAAAATCGAATACCAGTTCTAACTTGAAACCGCCAACCCGGAATTCCTTTCCCGTCTCGACAGCCTCAATGGCAAGAGTAACCTCGGATGCCGCAGTACCTTCCACTTTGAACTCGCCGTTTGTCAACGCCTTGCCGTTCACCAAGAACTTAGCATTCATCAAGGTAGTAGCCGACAACTTGTATGTACCAGGTAAAAGGAACCCAAAGACTGAGAAATCGTGGTACCATTTGGAGATGTCAACACACCGTTCACCAACGATGGTTTTTCCGCTCCCACCCATTGATCCACTTCTGTCTTAATCTGATCCAAATTTGCATTGGCATAGGCTGCCATAGAAGCAGATGTCATTGCAAGAACAGAAACCAGTGTCTTCTTTTTTTCATCAATACTTCGGTAAATTTTACCGAAAAATTAAAGTTAAACAATAGAACCGGCAAAAGTCGGTTGAAAACACTAAAGAGGTCATTGAAATGTTGTCAAAAACGAATGGTTAAGTATGAAGAAATGTGCTGAAAAAAAGTGCTAACCTGCTGATAATAAAGGCGAAAAGTATTTAATAACTCGTTGTTTTTTTAGTAAATTAGAAGTCTAACTACTCATCTAATTATGGCTAAAGAAACACTCCTCATACAATACCAATCCGAGTGCCTGTCGGCTCTCAAATCAGTTGCGAATATACACAAACCTTTTGAAAAAGCGTTCATGGACACCATGAAATTATTCATGGCCATCCCAGATCGTATAAACTTCCTCCAATTGGGCAGATATGGCTGTTTCTCAGAACAGACTTATCGTAACCTTTTGAGCATGAAACTTTCGACTGGTTTGCGTTCAACGGCTCTATCATCAGCAAGTATCTCACAGGCAAAAGAAAAGCCATCGCCATCGATCCTTCCTTTATATCCCCAAATCAGGCAAGAAGACACCTTGGATAGGTTACTTCTGGTCCGGTTGTGCAGGAGTTTATAAGCGAGGGTTGGAAATCATGGGCATCAGTGTCATTGACATCGACAACCATAAATGCATGACTTTAGGTTCCATTCAGACACCGGATTGCAAGACCTTGGATAATATGGGCAAGAACCTCGTTGACTGGTACAGCAGCTATCTTATCAGTAGAAAAGACAAGCTACAGAGCATATCAAGAACGGTGGTTGCAGACGCATTCTTTTCCAAGGAAACTTTCATAACGCCTATGTGTGAGAACAATTTCCATGTCATCAGCCGCTTTAGGAATGATGTAGTCCTGTACTATCCGACATTGGAAAAGAAAACAGGAAGGCCGGGTCATCCCAAGTGGTTTGACGGTAGGATTGACTTTGCCAATCTGGATCTGACCCGGTGCAAGGAATACGAGGTGAAAAAGGGAAGGCTATACGGATTGAGGGGTATATGCAAAAAGCTCTCAAAGGTATGTTTCCTTATCCGTCTGGTATCCGATGGACGGGAGGACAGACAAGTGGCAGCTTTATTTTCTCTACAGACGATTCCATGGATGGACGTGAGGTGCTGGATTATTACAGAACCAGGTTCCAGTTGGAATTTTGCTTTAGAGATGGCAAGCAGCATGCAGGAATCACCAACTGCCAGTCAACCGACTTCAGGAAGTTGGATTTTCACTTCAATGCGTCGCTTGCAGCTATCAAAAGCGGCATGTAAGAGGCTCGGAATAGCTTATTCCATATCCTCTTGCAAGTCATTCATACACAATGCTTATATGCTTGAACGATTTATTTGCGTGTTTGGGATTAGACCAGACCCGCAAGTTATTGACAAACTTTTCAAAGAACTCATTTTATTTACTGCCAGAGCCGCTTAGGCGTGGCTATTTTTTAACGAACTATTGTTTCATACTTTTAATGTTTTAAATTCTATAAATTATTAAAGTCTCTTTTAAGCCATTCGGATGCCTTTACCTTTTATATAAACAGAATAGCACCCACCTAATTTTGTGGGGTAAAATTACTTACTATCTATAAACGGCGTGCAAACTTAAAAGGTGTTATTCGTGAACCATGCCATTCTTTTCGTGAAAAAGCAAAAAACAGAATGACGGTACAATCTGCTGCAAACGATTTTCCGTTCTGCTGCAAACGATTTTTCAATCTGCTGAGAACGGTTTTCGGACGTACTGACATCCGTCTTACGGGCTTTACCATGCTGAAACCGGATAAAGGGAAAACACGGATGTTTTCCGGATTTACATCCTTACTGTCCCACCTCCCACAAACAGTTTTTCGCCCGAAAAGGTTCGCATCCTTCAGACCTCTTCTGTACCAACACTTTAAGGTGAACTTTCTACCGTCCTATCCTTCACCGAAATTTCACCGGAAAACGGGTCGTCCGCATGAAACTGTTTTTAATAAAATAGCATTCGAATTGGTTTTCAACACATTACGGTGAAGGGTCTGACACGGGAGCTTTCATATTGCATCTTCGCGGACAGATAATAGACTCAAAGCACACCGGTCTGCCACGAAACGTGACCTGAACGCCATCTGCCTTGAAGAACGCACCGCCACGGCATAGACCGCTGGAACTACGACAACGTGGCACGATATTATAAAACAGTTTCAGCTTTGCGTCGTTGTAATCTGCGGTTTCCACTGATATCCTCCATCAACATGCGGAGCACAGGCTTAGGCAGGCGAAGCGTGTAGTTCGTACCATGGTCGTCGGCCAGTACCGCCACCTGCTTCACCGCGTTGACATGGAAGACCCGCCGGATGTTGACGATATATTTACGTCCCAAGCGCAGGAACGCATCACCGGCCCTCCCTTGTTCGAGAGAGCGGCTTCTACTTTGGCAAGGCCGAAAGGAATCATGAAATGTGTCCCCTGAAGAGTAATAGACATGAGTGTAAGGGTCGTCGGCCTCAAAATACAACATCCGGTCGAGATCCACGACATAGAGTTCACCATACACACTGAAGCATAGTTTGTTTTCCATCTGCACAACCCCGCCGCACTGTCATCCTGCGGCTTCGTGCCCGTGTCTTCCTCTCAGGCACCGGTTAATTTTTTAAACGACATAATTCCGGGCACATACGAAAAAAAGCGTGGAAAACCCGCCCGTTGTTGTTCCACACACTGAGGCCCTCGCATTGCCCATACCAGTAGAACAACAACGCACAGTCCCACGCCGATATGAACAACACCCACCTTTATGGCATCGTATGTGGTGTGCCACAAAAGTGGCACACTCACCAACGGCAATAAAGGCATGCGTTCCTGTACACACCCCATGGGCATCTGCCGCTGCCATGTCCTGACTGATACTTGAATTTGCGAGATTCCAGTGTGTCAAGAACAAAGCGCCTAAGCAAACGCCTTCTCAATATATGCACACCCCCACCGCTGTTTTCTGGCTAAATTACCTTACAACTTTTTTCCGTGTCTCCACATGAAAAATCCCTTCTCGGCGTGGAATGTAAATGCAAAGATAGGAATAAATATGATAAAACCCGAAACATCCGGAAACAAACCGATGCTTCATGACATAAAAAATAAAATCGTTCAAAAACGGTGTGCCCGTAAACGCGAACAGGATACAAGGCTTCCGCAGAGTGTAAAACCGCCGGCCAACCACATGGCGGCATGGGGCGCACGGTCTCCGTTGAGATAAAAAGCAAAGCTACCAAGGCTGCTCCCGTGGTCTGTCCTACCAAACGTGCCGTGGCCTGCATCCCGCTCGCCCCACCGGTCCGATATGACGGTGCGGAACTCAGCAACAAATGGTTGTTGGGCGATTGGAACAGTCCGAAACCGAACCCGCAGAGCATCAAACGCGCCACCAGTCCGCCATAACCCACCGACGGCGACACATCAGCCAGCAAGAAGCACCCGACACTCATCACCAGTAGTCCGACACCTCCCAACAGCCCCGGATGGATTTTCGTAGCCAACGTGCCGGCCAAAGGACCGGCCACCACAATCACCAAAGGCCAGGCGGTCATCAACAGCCCCGTCTCTGCCGCGCTCATCCCGAACGTGAGATGGAACATAAAAAGGTAAGGCCACCATGCCTAACATTTGCGAAGTGAAGGAAAGGATACTGGTCAGCACAGACAAAGAAAACACGGGTATGCGAAGCAAATCGAAAGGCAGCATCGGATAGGGCTGGCGCAACTGACGACGCACGAAAACGGTCCCTATCCCGGCTAAAAAAGGACAACTCCGGCCACAATCCAACGAAAGGACAGCCCGTGGGAAAAGGCTTCCACACAACCGATGAACAGACCGAATGTAAGAGCGTTCAGCACTGCTGAAGGAAATCGAACCGTCGCCCTTCGACGCGTCGGATTCCCCGGCAAGTATCTACGGGCTAAAAAAGAATGTCAGTACGCCGAACGGCAAATTCACGGCAAACAGCCATGGCCAGGAGGCCACGGATAAAATCGCATCGGATATCGTAGGTCCGGCCACGGAGGCCAGAGCCACGACCGTGGCATTCAGTCCGAAACCTTTGGCCAGATGGCGTTTCGGATAAATCAGACGTACCAAAGAGCCATTCACGCTCATCACCATGGCTGCCCCCACGCCTTGCAACATGCGTGAAAGAACCAGCAGGACAAACGAACCGGACAAGGCACAACACAGCGAACCGACGGTAAAGAAAACCATTCCCCACAGATAGGTACGTTTGAATCCGAATAACTCGCCCAACGCGGAACAGGGCAACAGGGTCATGACGACCACCAACTGGAAAGCATTGACTATCCAAATGGAATCGGAGGAAGAGATTTGCAACTGACGCGCAATCGTGGGCAAGGCCACGTTGCATATCGTGCCGTCGATGACCGAAAGGAACAACCCCGAAAAAATAGCCACCATGGCATAATAGATTTGCGGACGATGAAGCCCGTCCCAATCCATATTCCCCACCACGTGTACTGCCGAAGGTTCCCGTCTGTCTTGTGCCATCTTTCTTATTGTGTTGAAAAAGCCGTCCTGCCCATGGCAAAACGGCTCATACATGATGATATATCCAATTACTTCTTGACTTCCACGATTTTTTGTCGGAGCCTGTTCCGCATTCCGGCGGCCAGTCTCTTCCACCACACGGCGGGCAAAGGCCATGAACGCCTGTCCCGTCTGGCTCCCGTCGTTCAAGACTTCGGGCGTACCGTTATCACCGTTCTCGCAAATGCTCTGCACGATGGGAATCTGTCCCAGCAAAGGCACATGCATCTCTTCGGCAAGGCGCTTCACCCCTTCTTTGCCGAACAGGTAGTATTTGTTTTGCGGCAATTCGGCAGGAGTGAACCATGCCATGTTTTCCACCAGCCCGAGAATGGGGACATTCACTTTCTCGTTCTGGTACATGTTGATGCCTTTGCGTGCATCGGCCAACGCCACTTTCTTGCGGCGTGCTGACAATGACGGCACCGGTAATAGGCAAGGTCTGCACCAACGTGAGATGGATATCGCTCGTACCCGGAGGCGTGTCGAGGATGAAGTAATCCAAGTCGCCCCAGTTTGCATCGCCTATCAACTGCTTCAGCGCGTTGCAGGCCATCGCCCCACGCCACAAAGTGGCCTGGTCGGGATCGACAAAGAAACCGATAGACAGCATCTTGATGCCGTAACTCTCCACCGGCACAATCAAATCACGGCCGTCCACCGATTCGGCATAAGGATGCGCATCCTCTACATGGAACATCTTGGGCATGCTCGGTCCGAACACGTCGGCATCCAACAAGCCGACTTTGTAGCCCAACTTGGACAACCCCACAGCCAGGTTGGCCGCTACCGTAGATTTCCCCACACCGCCTTTGCCGGACGACACGGCGATAATATTCTTCACACCGGGCAACAGTTGCCCCACCTCCGGACGGGGAGCCTGCAAGGTTTTGGTGTGTATCTCCACTTCCACCTCCTTGCCCACGTAGGCATGGATGGCAGCCTCGGAAGCTTTCACGAGCGACTTGAGGAAAGGATTCGTCGGCTTGTCGAAAATCAACGAAAAACTGACATGCAGCCCGCTGATACGCAGATCGTCTTCCACCATCCCCGCCTCTACGATGTTCTTTCCCGTACCGGGATAACGCACGGTAGCCAGTGCGTCCATAATCAATTTGGGATATATTTCCATAAGTTCGGTATTTTAATTCGTTCTTTCATTTTAGCCGTCGACAATCCGCTGCGCTTGCTGCGGTTGTAACTCGGTATTCATCAATTCTATCTCCACTTCCGGCTCCGCCAGTTCTCCGGCTTGCGGCAAGAGGAAACGCATGTATTTGATATCCAGTCCGCGGTCGAGCCATTGCTGTTCGTAATACGTCCGAATGTTCAGGATACGGGCTTCTTCGGTGTCCGGATGCTCAGCCCACGTACTGTGATACAAGCCGCGGGTGGAAAACTCCAAGGGCAAACCGTTCCTCTCCACCATATACTCCGTATAAGTGAAAAGGAAATTGGAATCGGTTTTCAAGTGAATCCGTCCACGGTCTTGCAGGAAACGGCGGTAACGCGTCATGAAAAAAGTGGAGGTCAGACGTTTGGTCACCTTCTTCATCTGCGGGTCGCTGAACGTCAGCCAAATCTCGGCCACTTCGCCTTCGGCAAAGAAACGGTCGATAATCTCTATGTTCGTGCGCAAGAACGCCACGTTGGACAAGCCTTCGCGCAACGCCTCCGTGGCTCCCGTCCACATACGGGCGCCCTTGATGTCCACCCCGATAAAGTTCTTGTCGGGATACAAACGGGCCAGCCCTACGGTATATTCACCCCGTCCGCACCTGAGTTCCAACACAATAGGATGGTCGTTCCGGAAAAAAATCTTCATGCCAACGTCCTTTCATATCGAAAGGCACTTCATCCACGACCGAATAAGGGTATTCAAACACATGAGGGTAACTGGCCATGTCGGCAAACTTTGCTAATTTTCCTTTTCCCATTCCTTATATTGTTTATTCCACATACGTCAAATCTTTTTGATTACCTCCTGTTGAATATCAACTCCAATCCATAACGCCCATAACGGACAAACTTTTGGTCAGAACTTACAAGCGGAATACGGTCGCATATAGCTTGCGCTATAATTAAACGATCGTTAGGGTCACGATGGTCTTCATACAATGGAAGTTCCACAAGTCTCCTAATATGCTTTTCACTTACGGGCATCATCTTTATCCCATAATCCTCCAATACCTGCAAAGCCTCAGCAGCCGCCTTACCCACGTCACGACAATCAGGACGGCGTAACTTTCCGATTTGAACCAAATGAACCAACTCTTGAAAGCACACCGCACTGGACAATAGCACGACCTCATAATCTTGCAAAAGCTCCATCACATCCCTACTTATCGACTCCCTTTATCTTGTCCAACTAAAAAAGCCAATATGTTCGTATCCAGATAAACCCTCATCTAAGAATGTATTTCAAATCTTTCTCATCAAACAAAAACGGAGTTTTACCGCCCTTGTTCAGCAATTCACCAAGCTTATTGAGTTTCCTGCCTTTTGAACTTTTTATTTTTCCAACAAAGACAATACCTGCCGGCTGTTGGTTTCCATTGTTCCAATTCCTTCCATAGTCATATCATTTATAGGCCGAAGCCCATTTCAATCTTCACCCTTGTTTTGCCGATTCTAATCAGAATCTAAATCCTTACCCGTAGGTTTCCGTCACAAAGGTAGGCAATATCAGAAGAATAAAAAAGCCGCCGACAAACTTTTCCTCTTGCCGGCAGCTCAAAATTATGAATTCTAAATACACTCAGATATTATCAGCCGCCCGACGTATACGGTCAGCCAAATCACATAAAGCCCTTTCATCTGCTCTGCTTCATGCGGAGTAAAACCACCCGTTCCGCCATTACCATCTATACCGTCCATCTTATGATAAAGCCATGACACTGATTTATCAAAGTATGTACGCGACAAGTCTCGCCATGATACAGCAAACAGGATGTCGCCTAAACGTTGCTTCATGTCCGTTATCTTCTCCATCTCTTTTTCTATCTTTCGAGGTTCTCTTTATTCCCCTTGCGCCTGAGCCGCTTCGTACTCGGCTTTCACGTCTTCATAGAAGTGCGCTAAAGCTGATTGCATGTAAGGGACAAACCACAAGAGGCCGATGCCCAACGTCAAGATGCAAAGTAACCCCCAACCAATGAAGGTCAAGTACAAATAAAACAGGTCGAACTTATGACCGTCCATCATCTTCATGCTTTTTCAATGGCACCATTGAATTTCAATTCGGGATTATCCCGCAAGACAAAAAGCCGTCATGGCATAAGAAAAAGACTTGATGATGCCCGGCACGATAAGCAACAAGGTCCAAAGAAACGTATAGATACCGGTGAGTATCATCGTCCCGGCCACACGGGTGTAATCGCGAAACCCCTCGAATAACTGCCCGACCTTATACTCGTCGCCACTACGCAAATTGTCGAGGAACAGCACAGACATACTCCAACCAAGAGGCATCAGCACCAACTGTATAATGGAACCTACTCCATCATAAACTTTTTTAAGTCGATACCGGCCGGTAACACTCCCCATAACCGCCAGATAAACCAACGTAACCATAACCGCGCCGCCCCATTTTCCAGAGAGCGACGCCCGGGCTGCAGCCCGCATTTCACTTGCACTTCTAATCATGATAATAGATTTTTTAATGAATGAATCACTCCATCACCACCGTAGTCCATCCGTGCACATCGGGTTCGATGCCGTACTGGATATTACGCAGGTGATGATATAATTGAGTACAAACCGGTCCCGGCTTGCCGTCTTTGCTGATAATATAGCTCTTCTTGTTTTCCAAATCATCGATACGCTCGATGGGGCTGATGACCGCAGCCGTCCCGCATGCCCCGGCCTCTTCGAAAGTGGCCAGTTCTTCTTCCGGAATCTGGCGGCGTTCCACCGTCATGCCCATGTCTTCGGCCAACTGCATCAGGCTCTTGTTGGTGATGGAAGGCAGGATGGACGTGGACTTCGGCGTGACATACGTATTGTTTTTGATGCCGAAGAAGTTGGCAGCCCGCATTCGTCGATGTATTTCTTTTCTTTCGCATCGAGGTAAAACTCGCAGGATACCCTAAATCGTGTGCCATCTTGTTCGCTTTCAAGCTCGCCGCATAGTTGCCGCCCACTTTATAGATACCCGTTCCCAACGGTGCGGAACGGTCGAACTCGCGGATAATCACGTACGGATTGGTGGAAAGCTCCCTTGAAAGTACGGCCCCTACCGGCGTGACGAAAATCACGAAGAGGTATTCGTTGGCCGGATGCACGCCCACTTGGGCTCCCTGTACCGATAAGCAGCGGACGGATGTACAACGTGGCCCCGCTCTCGTACGGCGGGATAAAACGCTCGTTGAGCCGTACCACCTTCTTGACCATTTCTTCAAAACGTTCCGTAGGCAGTTCGGGCATCAGTATGCCGCGGCATGTGCTCTGCAGACGTGCTGCATTCTCATCCATACGGAAAACGCGAACCTTGCCGTCAGGGCAGCGGTAAGCCTTTAGACCCTCGAATGCCTCCTGGCCATAGTGAAGACACGTAGCAGCCATGTGGATATTGAGGGTCTCCTCCGAACAAACTTCAATCTCTCCCCACTTGCCGTCGCGATAATAGCAACGTACGTTATAGTCTGTCTTCATATAGCCGAAAGACAGGTTCGCCCAATCGATTTCTTTCATCTTTTCCGTTTTTAAATTTCATTCTGAAAGACAAAATTACAGAATTTTATTATTTTAAAGGCGTTTTCCGCAAAAAATTTATCATTTAACAAGAAAAACGCCCTACGCTGGACGAAGCCGGAACTGTCTCAGGCCTAGCCTTTTTCGCCCGATTCCAGTATTTTCTTGATTTCTTCGTCCGTCGCATAAAGCTTCTCGCGGCAGAATCCACCAAGCGCTGCGCTTCCTTCAGCTCCCCGGCCAACCGGTCGATGCCGGTTTCGTTGGCCTCTATCCGGCGCACCATTCTTCCAAGCGCGCCATGGCTTCCTCGTATGACAAGTTTCTTTCTTCATATACCTTATCTTATTGTACGACTGAGCGGATCTCACCTTCCGCCAAACAGGTCGTGATTTCTTCTCCTCCCTTTCAGTTCCGAAGCTTTCCGCACCAACTTTCCACCGCAAAACGTCATGCTGTATCCCCTTTTAAGCAACAAGACGGGGTCGGCAGCCTCGCATTTCTGTTGCAGGAGCTGCAAGCGGAATCGCTCGCGCTCCATGCGCACGGGAATGCCGCGCCCTATCCGCCCGGCATACAGGTCGAGGCGATGGCGTTCGTCGGAAAGGCGTTGCCGTCCGGCATGGAACAGGCGTGCGGCCATCTGCTCCAACCTGCGCTCCCCCACGGGTACGCACCTGCAAGGCTGCCGCCGACAATCGGGCGGACAAACGCTCCACGCGCAAACGCTCACCCTCCATGCGCCCCTTGGCCTGCTGTTGGATTTCGCGTGCCACAGCCTCCAGACGCGAGGCCGCCTCCAACTGGTGATGGATGAGAAAAGCCGCAGCAGCCGTAGGGGTCTTCACCCGCGTATGGGCCACGAGGTCTATCACCGTATCGTCACGTTCATGCCCGATGCCGGTTATCACCGGTAAAGGAAACTGTGCACAAGCCGCTGCCAGCAAATAGGTGTCGAAGCCGGACAAGTCACTGGTTGCTCCTCCGCCCCGGATAATCACCACGGCATCCCAGTCGTCCTGCCGGGCCATAACAGCATCCAACGCCGCCAGCACCGATGATTCCACATGTTCGCCCTGCATCACGGCAGGGAAAAGCCGGACGGTGAAACGCAGGCGATAGTCATTGCGGAGCAACTGGTTGCAGAAATCACCGTAACCGGCGGCTGTGGCCGACGAAATGACGGCTATACGGTTGGCCGACAACGGCAAAGACAATTCCTTATTGTCGTTCAGAATGCCGTCCGCCTCCAAACGTGCCAGAATCTCCCTGCGCAAACGCGCCATGTCGCCCAACGTATAGGCCGGATCGATGTCCGTCACGGTCAGCGAATAGCCATAAAGTTCATGAAAGGTGACCCCGACCTTGACCAAAACCTTCAGTCCCGGCGATAAAGTCCGCCCCGTCTCCCGTTCGAACATGGGTTTCAGCAGACGGTACATCCCAGCCCAAATCACACCGCGAGCTTTGGCCACCAAGTCACGGCCGTTCACGGACTTCTGCACGAACTCCAGATAACAATGGCCGTTGTAAGCCTCGCGTACCTCGCTCAGTTCGGCCTGCAACCAATATTCGGCCTGCAACGTACGTTCCAGCGTACCGCGCACCAGCCCATTCAATTCATATAGTGTCAATGCCTCCATCTCAGTCTTCCAAATAAGCTTGCAGCCCCCGTTGCGAACCGATGTAGGCACCGCCTGCCATCTTGTCACCGACGTAGAACACGGCAGACTGGCCGGGTGTCACAGCCGAAGCCTTCTCCCTTGAAACGCACCAACCACAAATCCTCGCCGCCTCCTTCTTCCGGGAACCGGTTTTTCACTTGGCGTACACTGCACGGTATCGGGCGGCTGCGATAACGGATACGCACGGAAAGCTGCCCGTCGACCCAATCGGCCTCGGACGAGATGCGCCCCCCGCAAACCAACATGGCACACGCCTCAAGATTTTCCGCATCACCCAGCATCACCGTATTCTTCCGGGCATTCAGCCTCAACACGTAGGCCGGCTTGCCCAAGGCAATGCCCAACCCCTTACGCTGCCCCACCGTGAAATACGGAAAACCGCAGTGTGTACCGATCACGCGCCCCTGTACGTCGACAAACTTGCCTTCGCCCACGCGCCGATCCAAATCGGGCACTTGCTCCCGTAGGAACTCACGGTAATCCTTGTCTATGAAACAGACCTCCATCGACTCTCCGCCGCGGGCTTTCATCTCAAATCCCTTCCGTGCCAGATAGCCCCGCACGTCTTCCTTCCGCAGTGCACCCAAAGGGAAAATACAGCGCGACAACGTCCTGCCCCAGTCGCCAAAGGAAATAGGACTGGTCTTTCTTCCCGTCCACACCGCAATACAATCCGTAACGGCCGCCTTCTTCCTTCACCCTCACATAGTGTCCCGTGGCAATATAATCGCAACCCAACTTATCCGCCCACTCCGCCAACACGCGGAACTTGAACGCAGGATTGCACATCACACAGGGATTCGGCGTACGCCCGGCAAGATATTCATCCACAAAATTACGGACCACGATGTCCTTAAAGGCCGTCCGCTCGTCGGCTACGTAATGGGCGATACCCAAACGGGCGGCCAAAGCCCGGGCATCTTGTATGAAATCGGGATATTCTTGTCCCGTATCGGCAAACTGGCGCGGCAGATCCCACACGCGCATCGTCACGCCCACCACTTCGTAGCCTTCGTCCAACAACATCAGGCACACCGCCGAACTGTCAATGCCACCCGACATGCCGACCAATACCTTCTTTCTTTCATGTTCCATATCTGTTAGCGTGAAAGTCCTTTTACACAAAAGTACGAAGAAAAAAATAAAGTAAAGGAAAAACCAAGAATTATTTCTGCGTCTTCCGATGTGCTGTGAGGATTTTTTACACCTCCGGAGGAATCCGAATCATTCTGCAGAGAACGGAAAATCAATCTCAGCCAAACGAAAAATCAATCTCTTGAGATTGATTTTCAAATCTGCGGAAGATAAAAAGAGGAACAAATAGGATTTATAAGTCTTTCATTTATTAGCACTTACGCCCCATAAGCAGAAAGATAATACAAAAAGGCTGCCCGTAAATATAATTCAAGAGGACAACTCCACCGAAGGGCTGACAATCACATATCCTTCCGCGTCTCTTTCTTGTCCTGAATCCAAAAATAAACACCACCGACAATGGCTATTACAGATACCAATGCACTCATAATAATTGCACCCATAACTCACTTCCTTTCTTTTTTATCCCGTACAAGCCAAAGCCCTACGCTCAAAGTCAACACCACAGAAAAAGAGACCGACAAATAAAGAATCCACGAATTACCCATATCCGTAATAATAGAGGATAAAAGTACAGCCGTAACCCAATATTTGGCTATATCCATCAACCATTTGCCAAGCTCCTTTCTAATATTGCAAACATACGAAAAAAAAAATGCATCTACACTATGATTCCATACAAAAAACATATCTTTCCTTTGTATTTGCTAAAAAATGGTACGGGGTTCTATATACGAAAGGCCGCTTTCCCTTGGAGGAAAGCGGCCTTTCGTATCGTCTGACGGCTCGTGCCCAAGTTAGCTCAAGAAGCCCAACAACACACCGGCAGCCACAGCCGAGCCTATCACACCGGCCACGTTCGGCCCCATGGCATGCATCAACAGGTAATTCTTGGAATCGTATTCCAATCCTAAATTTTGCGAAATACGGGCAGCCATCGGCACAGCAGATACGCCTGCATTACCGATAAGCGGATTGATTTTCTTGTGTTTCGGCAAGAACAGGTTGAAGAACTTGACGAACAACACGCCGGAAGCAGTGGCGATGATAAAAGCCAACGCACCAAGGAAGAAAATCTTAATGGTATCCATCGTCAAGAACTCACTGGCCTGCGTGGAACATCCCACCGTAAGGCCGAGCAACATCACGATCACATCGTTCAACGCACTACCGGCCGTCTTGGCCAGACGGGTGGTCTTCGTACTTTCTTTCAGCAAATTACCAAAGAACAGCATACCCAACAACGGCAAACCTGAAGGCACGATAAACGTGGTCAGCAACAGACCGACGATGGGGAAGATAATTTTTTCGGTCTGCGACACCTGACGGGCGGGTTTCATGCGTATCACGCGCTCTTTTTTCGTGGTGAGCAAGCGCATCAAGGGCGGCTGAATGACCGGCACCAAAGCCATGTAGGAATAGGCGCACACGGCAATGGCCCCCATCAGGTTCGGCGAGAGTTTGGAAGACAAGAAGATGGCCGTAGGCCCGTCGGCTCCTCCGATGATGGCGATGCCCGCCGCCTGGTTAGGCTCGAATCCCAAGGCCAAGGCTATCATATAAGCCCCGAAAATACCGAATTGGGCGGCAGCACCGACCAGCAAAAGCTTCGGATTGGCTATCAACGCCGAGAAATCCGTCATGGCACCGATACCGAGGAAGACCAAAGGCGGATACCATCCGGTCTTCACCCCTTGATAAAAAATGTTCAACACGGAATTATCCTCAAAGCCCGACTTCCAGCCCTACGGCTTTAAAAGGAATATTTCTAAAATAATACCCAAGCCGATAGGAATCAAAAGCAAAGGCTCGAAATCCTTCTTGATGGCCAGCCATAAGAAGAACGCACCGACCAGAATCATGATCCAATTCCCCATCTCGGCATTCGCAAATCCCGTATAAGTGAGGAAGTCGGACAATTTTGTTCCAATGAAATCAAATACTTCCATAGTCCTAACCGATTGTTACCAACATTGCACCTTCACGCACCGAGTCTCCCTTGTTTACATGCACGGCTGTCACCGTACCGTCGCACTCGGCGTTGATATTGTTTTCCATTTTCATGGCTTCGAGCACCACTACGGTCTGTCCTTTCTTGACAGCTTGTCCCACAGTGACCGCCACAGCATTCACCGTACCGGGCAGAGGAGCACGGACGGCAGTACCGTTGCCTGCCGGGACTTCGGGTTGCGCAGCCGGAGTGACCGGACCGTGGTGCACATGGGCTACCGGACGTATCACCGGTTTATGCGTCAGGTGCATCGGACGTTCCATCTCCACTTCAAACGGAATCCCGTTCACTTCCACTTTGGCCATATTGCCTTCCATCGTTTATCTTCACCGTATATTCGGCTCCCTTTACCTTATATTTATATTCTTTCATGATGATTCTTTTTATTGATTAGACTTAAACAAATGATTTTACTCCGGCCACTCGCGCATGGTGTATCCTTTCGCATTCCATTCCGAGTGCTCCTCGGTGTGATAGGTCAGCACATTGCTTTCCACGTCATGCACGTCTTCTTCATAATCACGGAGCGCCTTGGCTATGACGGCCATATACACTTTCATGTCCACGCCCTTAGTCTCCAGTCCCTGCTTGGCCATGACAGCGGCTTTGTCCGCCTGGTCGTGGAGCGCACGGATGGCTCTCACGCGAGCCATCTTGGAGAATAAGGCCACCATGTAACCGAACAAACGGAAAAAGACATAAAGGGCAAGCAGACAACCGAACACGACTCCCATCGCCATGATAGACATGGCCACGCCGTAGGGATCTTTCTCTTTGAATTCCGCCACCTTATCCTGTACCTTTCCCTGCCCAACATTAGGGGCTCCCGGAGTCACTTCGTTCGCATCGAGCACTACCCATATGTAGGTCTCGCTCTCGGAATCATATACCCGGGCGTAAGACTGGTTTTCGGCCAAAGGCGGGACGGTAATGGAATCGAGCAACGTCTTACCGTTTCCGTCAAACAAGGCGATGAAGTTTTCCTCGCCCTCCTTCAAGATGAAGTTCGTGTGCAATGTGCCCAGGTTGGTTTGTCCGTCGGCGAAGAACACGATACGTTGCTGGGCGGTCAAGTTCGTCCGTTCGTCACCTTTCGGTATCAACGACATCAACTTGACGCGTTCCGGCACGGAAAGTCCTTTGTTCAAAGCCTCACGATTCGTAGTCAGGTAACAACTACGGAGATTGTTGGTTCCCCATGAAGTATTGGCAATCTCAATCCATCCCGTACGTTCGCCGTACTCATCTATGAGACCGTCCGTATTGGAGACTACCACTTCATTGATTTTGAAACTGAAGGCGCCCTGCCCATTGCGGAAATCTGAGGAATAACGCCGGATGCAATGGTATTGCACCAGAAAATCTTGCCATAGCCGGAAAGAGCATCTACTGCTTCCTGGATACGGGCTCCGCCGGAATCATTCAGGCCTACGCAAGGAGCACCGACTTTAAGAGCCAGTTCGTTTACGTGAACAATGCAACGATGGCCGGATGCCTCCATTTCGCTGGAAGATATTGGCAACTCCATCCAATGCGTGCGCCGCCCAATCATGTACCGATACGCGCGTATATTTTTACCTCTTGTTCACCGCAAATACATAAACCAGACGCCGTCGATAGTGCCGCTGGTCACTACCCCGTCTCACCCCATACTGTGCAACGATGAAGCTTGAACATGTCCATTTCCTGCCTTCATGCAACATTCTCTCTAACTGATTACTCATGATCGACTTAATATGATTTACAGAAATCCACTATCTGCTACTCTGTCCCCGCCTCACTTTGGCGGTTGGTATTGCCATGCTGCAACAAGGTACTAAAAGAATTTCCATCAAGCCTTTTATGCGGAAAAATTAGTCGAAAAAGATTACCGACCTTACGGGCTTTTTCGTAACTTAAAAACTTAATATGTCGAATCCCACTTCACCATTAGATTTAGGAACTCTTCCCGTCAGCAAGCTACTTAAACAATATGCTTTCCCGGCCATCGTCGCCATGACGGCATCGTCGCTCTACAACATGGTGGATAGTATCTTTATCGGTCACGGCGTGGGCCCTTTGGCCATCTCCGGCCTGGCACTCACGTTCCCTTTCATGAACTTGTCCGCCGCATTCGGGGCCATGGTCGGAATCGGGGCATCCACTTTAATATCCGTACGATTGGGACAACAGGATTACAAAGCCGCACAAGACATCTTCGGCAACGTGGTCACCCTGACCCTGATTCTGGGTGTCTTGTTCAGCATTGTGGCGCTGGTCTTTCTCGACCCGATTCTGAGCTTTTTCGGTGCCAGCCCCGCCACACTCCCCTACGCCAGGGAGTACATGGAAATTATTTTGCTGGGTAACGTCATCACGCACAGTTTCTTCACTTTCAACGCCATCCTGCGTTCTACGGGGCATCCTCAACTGGCCATGAATGCTACCATCATGGCTGTGGTGGGAAACACCATCCTCAATCCTATTTTCATCTACGGAATGAACATGGGCATACGCGGTGCCGCTACGGCCACGATTCTGGCACAGATCGTCTCTTTGTTGTGGCAGGTGAGCGTCTTTCGCCGCCCCAAGGAGCTCATCCAGTTCAAACGCGGCATTTACCGCCTGAAAAAGAAAATCGTCAAAGACACTTTCGCCATCGGCATGTCTCCCTTCCTGATGAACAGTTGCGCTTGTCTTGTCGTAATCCTCATCAACCGCGGATTAGGACAGTACGGCGGCGACTTGGCCATCGGTGCGTATGGCATCGTCAACCGCGTCTTGTTCATCTTCATCATGATTGTCATAGGATTGAACCAAGGCATGCAGCCCATCGCCGGATACAATTACGGTTCGCAGGACTACCATCGTGTACTCAAAGTGCTGCGCTATACCCTGCTTTTGGGGTACGTTGATTACCACGACCGGTTTTCTCATCGGGGAGTTGCTCCCCGAATTGTGCGTCCGATGCCTTTACGACCGACGAAGAACTGACCGACATTGCCGTGAGAGGAATGCGTATCGTAGTCATATTCTATCCTTTAATCGGCATGCAAATGGTTACGACCAACTTCTTCCAGAGCATCGGGCAAGCGAGCAAGAGCATTTTTCCTGTCCCTGACACGGCAACTGCTGTTCCTCATCCCCCTGCTTCTGACATTGCCTCAGTTCTGGGGTGTAAAAAAGGGTATGGTTGGCCATGCCTATATCCGATGCCATCGCATGTATAGTAGCCGGAATCATGTTAATTACAGCATACAGAAAATTTAAAAAATTAGCCGTATAACGTCATGAAGAAACATATCATTATCAATGTAGGACGCCAGTTAGGTAGCGGAGGACGCATCATCGGGAACCGCATTGCGGAAGATTTCAACATCAAGTTTTATGATAAGGAACTTTTGGACCTGGCTGCAAAAGAAAGCGGTTTCAACAAAAAGTTCTTCGAACGTAATGATGAACACAAAGGCTTTCTCAAAGTATTGTTCAGTTCTTTTGCTCCCATCTTCGGCAATAGCGACCCATACGCCAACCAGCTCAGTGACGAATCGCTTTTCAAATTTCAAAGCGACGCCATCCGCAAGGCGGCCGAACAGGATTCTTGCGTGTTCGTAGGAAGATGCGCCGACTACATTTTGCGCGACTACCCCTAACACCGTAAGTATCTTTATCACAGCCGACATGCCCGACCGAATCAAACGCGTCTGCGAGATGCTCCACATCACGGAAAAAGAGGCAGAAAAGAAATGTATCGAAGGTGACGAGAAGCGGTCTGAGTACTATAACTATTACAGTGCCAAGACATGGGGAAGCGCAGAATCCTACGACCTTTGCATCAACTCGTCTGCTTTGGGTATAGAAGCTACTATCGACGTGATTGAAAACTTCATATCCCAGAAGCTCAAATTATGAAACGTATCGGATTACTGTCGGACACACATTTTTGGGACCCTAAATATCTGGAATATTTCGAAGAATGCGACGAAATATGGCATGCCGGCGACATTGGTTCCATGGAAGTGGTACAAAAATTATCTGCGTTCCGTCCTTTCCAGAGCCGTATACGGAAACTGCGACGGTGGGGACATCCGTAAAATGTTCGGAGAAAAACTCCGGTGGCGTTGTGAAGATGCCGAGGTGCTGATGACCCACATCGGAGGATACCCCGGCAAATATGCTCCCGGCATTCGAACACAATTGTACAATCGTCCGCCTCATTTGTTTATCTGTGGCCATTCTCATATCCTAAAGGTTCAGTTCGACCCGAAATTGGGTTTGCTGCATATCAACCCGGGAGCTGCGGGTATCATGGGCTGGCACAAAAGTACGTACGCTCGTACGTTTCACCGTAGAGGGCAGGCCTTCAAAGACTTGGAAGTGATAGAAATACCCCGAACGGAAAGTTCATCCGGCATATTATAACAACCGCATCCTACGAATGGCGCCCGGTTTATCAAATAAACCGGGCGCCATTCGTAAGTTACACCATACGGCATCAGAATGTGCCGCAAAGCAACAGCACGATCAACTGTGCCGTCAGAATGCGCAAGAACATCGTTAACGGATAAACTGTAGAATAGCCCACAGCAGGAGCATCCGTACTGGACGCCTGATTGGCAAAAGCCAAAGCCGGGGGATCGGTCGTGCTACCGGCTATCAACCCCATAATGGTGAAGTAGTTCAACTTGAAACGCATCCGGGCTATCACACCTATTATTAATATAGGTATCACGGTTATCAGGAAACCGGTCCACACATACGTCAGACCGTCACCGGCTACTACCGTATCCACAAAAATGCTCTCCGGCTTTTATCCCCACACTGGCCAGGAACAATGCCAATCGAACTCGCGCAACATGAAATTGGCACTCGTTGACACATACGTAACCAGACGGAACTTATATCCGAAACGACCTATCAAAATAGATACAATCAACGGACCTCCGGCCAAACCGAGCTTCACAGGCGTGGGCACGCCTGGGAAAGCAAACGGAATACTTCCGAATATGATACCCACCAGAATGCCGACAAAAATCGTCACCAAATTGGGATGATCCAAACGTTTCACGGAATTACCCATCAGGCTCGCCACACGGTCGACTGCATCTTCCGGCCCGACTACGACAATCTTGTCGCCCACCTGCATGCGCAAGTTACGGTCGGCAAAAAGGTTCATTCCGGAACGGGAAATGCGCGTCACATTCACCCCATAGACAGAACTGAAATGCAACTGCCCGAAAGTCTTGCCGTTCATCTTAGGTTGAGTTACCACAATGCTCTTCGATACCATCGGCATGTCCTGCATATCCCAGTCGATATATTCTTCCGGTCCGATAAAAGCACGGACAGCTTCCGCATCGTCTTCGGCACATGTAATGAACAAGTGATCGCCCAAATAAAACTTCGTATCCTTGGTCGGGATACTTACGTGACCTTCATGCAAGGCACGCGAACAAACATAATTGCGTCCCAAGAAATCACGCACTTGCAGAAGCGTCTTTTCATGCAGGGCTGTGTTCGTGACCTTCAAGGTCATTTGTGCGGTTTGGCATGCGGATTTTCCGCCTGTTGCGCCAATATACGATCCTCTTCATCTTTCAACACAATTCCGCAGATATAACGAATAGAAATGGTTGCAGCAATAATACCTACCACTCCGAGGGGATAGGCGCAAGCATATCCCGAAGCTATCTGAGGAACTGCCTGAGCGTTGGCAAACACTTGGGTCAGAGCTTCCGTCGCGGCACCTAACCCCGGTGTATTCGTCACCGCACCGCAAAGCACACCCACCATCATCGGCAAATTGCGTGGATCGTTCGTGTCGAACACACAATAATACAGCACCAACATCACCAGGATGTTCAGTGCCACGATACCACAAAGCCAACAGATTCAACGTCACACCACCTTTCTTGAAGGACTCGAAGAACCCCGGCCCCACCTGCAAGCCGATACAATACACAAACAGTATCAAACCGAAATCCTGCAAGAAATTCAACGTGGAGACAGGACCGGTAAATCCGAAATGTCCGGCCAGAATACCTGCAAACAACACGAACGTCACTCCCAATGAGATGCCGAAAAATTTAATTTTTCCCAAATAGACTCCCAAAGAAATTACCGCCGTGTACAACAAGACGATATGGGCAATGGAATTTGAATCAAACAGCAATTGCTCTAACCAATTCATCGCTTTACTTTAATTTTATAAATAAATGATTTTTTAATTCTTCCAATTCGTCGGCAAAAGTACTCAAAAAGGACACCAACTGAGTTTTCCACCTTATTTTTTTTGTGCTTCTACAAAAGTTTTGTTACTTTTGCTCGATTGATAAAATTCTTTTTAACAGTATAGCTATGGCAGATAGTAAAGAAAAGCTTTTCTCTGACTTCATTGCACCTACGCGACAAGAATGGCTCGACAAAATCAACGTCGACCCCAAAGGTGCGGATTATCAGAAAAAAATGGTCTGGAGAACCAATGAAGGGTTCAGCGCAGAGCCGTTTTACCGAAAAGAAGATTTGGAAGGCATGGCGCAGACCGATGCGCTTCCCGGCGAATTTCCCTACCTGAGAGGGAACAAAAGGACAATAACCGTTGGTATGTCCGCCAAAACATCCGAGTAACCGACCTAAAGAGGCGAACGAAAAGGCACTCGACCTTCTGAACAAGGGAGTCACATCATTAGGATTTAAAGTTCCGGCCAAAGAACTGAATGCCACGTTCATCTCCACTTTGCTGGAAGGCATTAAAGCTGATGCAGTGGAACTGAATTTCAGTACGTGTCAAGGTCATACCGTGGAATTAGCCCGTCTCCTGACGGCATACTACGATGGAAAAGGATATGACCGCACCGGTTGAAGGAAGAATGTCATTTGGATAAGGTTGTCGATCCTTCTGCCGGTTCTTATTATGTGGAAGTTTTGACAAACTCTCTGGCTGATGTAGCCTGGAAGTTGTTCTTGGAAGTGGAAGATAAGGGCGGTTTTGGTGCGGAAGTCGCTTCCGGCGAAATCCAGAAAGCAGTTAACGCATCCAACGAAGCCCGCAAGAAAGCAGTCGCTACCCGTCGTGAAATCCTGTTAGGAACCAACCAGTTCCCGAACTTCAACGAAGTGGCTGCCGAAAAGATCCAGAACGAAGCTGCCGGTTGCTGCTGTGGTGGTGGTCACAATTGCGGTGAAGCGACTATCACGGCTCTCGATTTCTCACGGGGTGCTTCGGAATTTGAAGCTTTGCGTCTGGCAACGGAAAAGAGCGGCAAGACTCCGAAAGTATTCATGCTGACGATCGGTAACCTGGCTATGCGCCTGGCTCGTTCTCAGTTCTCAAGCAACTTCTTCGCTTGTGCCGGATATAAGATAATTGATAACTTAGGCTTCGATACGGTTGAGGCTGGTGTTGAAGCCGCTGTTAAGGCTGGTGCTGAGATAGTGGTTCTTTGCTCTAGTGATGACGAGTATGCTGAATTCGCTCCTGCTGCTTACAAGGCTTTGGCCGGACGTGCCGAATTCGTTGTAGCCGGTATGCCTGCTTGCATGGAAGATCTGAAAGCAGTAGGCATCGACCAATATGTAAATGTAAAGAGCAACGTGCTTGAGACATTGAAAGCTTTCAACGTA
>VOFE01001580.1_pt1 | contig 40001 bp, 83 predicted proteins | sample 5384071 | NCBI WGS metagenome assembly VOFE01 (sample SAMN12384724, study PRJNA508395) | human gut metagenome | isolation source: healthy gut D | host: Homo sapiens
AGCTTGGATTTATGCGGCTGGAAGATATCTATGCAGTTTTCGGAAATGCCCTGGACAACGCCATAACCGCGGGTGATGAAGGTGAAGGATCCGCAGAAGCGCGTCGTCACTTGAAAATGATCACGCAGAACCACATTCTGGTGATACAGATCGAAAATTATTTTTGAGGCAGCTCTGCATTTTTGAACAGGGTCTGCCGCTGACTACAAAGCATAATCCTCAGGATCATGGATTTGGCATGAAGAGTATTCGCTATGTGGCGGAAAAATACGGCGGAACCATGGCCGTAAATGCGGCGCATCATATTTTACGCTGCAGATCCTGATTCCGCTGAAAGAAGCCGGCGAATGAGCAAAAGAAAACAGCGCTGCTTTAAAACTGTTTTGTCAGTCTTAAAGTGGCGCTGTTTCTGTGGATCATCTCAGGGTGCGTTTGTATTTTCATCCCCGCGTTGTCTCTTTGACGTCCGGAGATCACATTCCGGAGTTCTGAGAACCGGAAGCCATCTGCTGTTCCTGTCTCTCGATCATCTTTTTTGACCATATAACCGCCGACAGAACCATTCTGTTTGGAAGTCAGGTTTCCGTTGTATCCGTCTGTAAGCGGAACACCCAGCTCGTTTGCTACCTCAATTTGAAACGGTCAAGTGCCCCTTTGCTTCCGGTACAACTGCTTTGTTAGAAGAACTATTGTTTGACATGATCATTTTCCTCCTTGGTTGTTTGTTTTGATGTTACAATGCTAGTATGCTGCAAATTCAAAATAATACACTAGAAGATCCTGCCTGATGTGGTAAAAATGAAAGAAAAAATATTGACAAATAAATTGGAGAAGAGTAGACTGTACCCATAGTAGACAAAGGCGTCTTCTGCGTATATTTGCGCGGAGGCGCCTTTTTTGCGTTAAATGATTATCTGCGGAGGTGTTTGTTTATGTGTTCGATCATGGGATATTGCGGCGGAACAGATATGTTGCTATGTTGGATGCAGAGTTTGCCTGTATTATTTATGACGGTGAAACCGGAAAATATATTGCAGCGAGGGATCCGATTGGAATACGGCCGCTCTACTACGGTTACGATGAAAAGGAATCATCGTATTTGCAAGTGAGGCCAAGAATCTGACGGGACTTGTGGATAAGATTATGCCGTTCCCACCGGGACATTATTATAAGGACGGTGAATTTATCTGCTATTGTGATATCGCAAAGGTAGATCGGGTATCCGGCGATGATCTGGAAACGGTGTGCCGGAATATTCATGACAAATTGGTGGCAGGCGTTGAAAAACGCCTTGTCGCCGATGCAAAAGGTAGGTTTTCTTCTTTCGGGAGGACTGGACTCGTCTCTGGTCTGCGCCATTGCTGCCAGAAAGAGCGATGTACCGATTCAAACCTTTGCTGTGGGAATGAGTGAAGATGCCATTGATCTTAAATATGCCGGGAAGTGGCCGAATATATCGGCAGTGATCATCATGAAATTATTATCACAAAGGCAGATGTGCTTTCATCTCTGGAAACTGTGATTCAAATGCTGGGAACCTTTGATATTACGACGATCCGTGCCAGCATGGGCATGTATCTTATCTGTAAAGCGATTCATGAACAGACGGATATCCGGGTACTTCTCACCGGGGAAATTTCCGATGAATTATTCGGATATAAATATACAGATTTTGCACCGGATGCCGAAGCTTTCCAGAAAGAATCGGAAAAAGAATCCGGGAGCTGCATATGTACGATGTACTTCGGGCGGACCGGTGTATCTCCGTCAATTCTCTGGAGGCGAGAGTGCCTTTTTGGAGATCTGGATTTTGTGAAATATGTGATGTCTGTGAATCCGGACCTGAAGCTGAATACATACGGGAAGGGAAAATATCTGCTTCGCCATGCCTTTGAAAAAGGATGGATATTTGCCGGAAGAAATTTTATGGCGTGAAAAAGCAGCATTTTCCGATGCGGTAGGCCATTCCATGGTGGATTACCTGAAGGCTATGCGGAAAGTCTTTATACAGACGATGCATTTGAAGCGGGATGCCGGAAATACAGTCATGCCCGTCCATTTACCAGAGAATCTCTTTGGTATCGTGAAATTTTTGAGAAATATTATTCCGGCCAGAGCCAGATGATTGTGGATTTCTGGATGCCGAATAAGGCATGGACAGGCTGTGATGTGAAAGATCCTTCGGCCCGGTGCTGTCAAACTATGGTGACAGGTTGGCAGAAGCCGACTGGAAGGGACATCTGTACCATAATAACATGGATATAAGAAAGGTGGGTGAGCTGATCCGACATGTACCTTTTTGCGAAGAACCGGCCTGTTTCAGCATACGGATCAGGTTCGCTATGGTGGTGCCTCGTGGAGCGGAGGCGTTACAGAACCAATGGAATCATCTACCAGAATGATATTTTATTTTTACCGCCTTTTCGGAAGGACGCTCAGTTTCAGGCGAACACTGAGTTCTCTTTCTTTCTGGGTTGGTCTTGATAAAGGTACGTCCCACGTAATTGTTTTGTGAAACACAAGTCCGAAAGGATTCCGGATTCCTTTGCATATCCCTGGGCGGCTGCAATGCCTGATCCGGCACTCCGGTAACGAGATCTGCTTCGACCGGATAAGCTTTTGCCAGTGCGGCTCCGGCGCGCAGGCGGAGTCGTAAATGGAAATTCCGTCAATGGTACTGCGCTGTCCAGGCGGGCAAAATAAATATATTCAAAACACAGTGTGCCGGTATCTCTGTGCAGAGCGTTTTATCGGGAGGAAACACCGTCCTTTGAAATAGTGATAATTTCTCCGGGCAGGATATCTCTTACAAAATGAGCGAGCAGAAAGCGGCGCGCAGCTTTCTGATGACAAAATCCAGGAATCTTTGCGTTCCCCAGGCAAAGAGGGGCTTAAGTCCAAGAGGATCCCGGACGCCGATCATTGCGGGAGCTGGCAATGACCAGCGCATAGGCGCCTTGCAGCTTTCCGGCTGTGCGAAGGATGGCTTCCTCCACTGAGGAAAGTAGTTATCCTTTCTCTGGCAATATGGCAGGCAATGACTGGAATCTGTGGTTGTCTGAAAAATGGCGCCGTTTGGGCAAGCTCGTAGAAGCCTGTGTTTGTAAGATTTCCGTTATGCGCCAGTGCCATAGTGCCTTTGACGTAATTCATGGCCAACGGCTGGGCGTTTGTCAATGTGGGTTCCCCGGTGGTGGAGTAGCGGACATGACCGATTCCAAGGTTCCCTTTAACTGTTTTAACTCGGTTTCCTGAAAGACTTCATTTACAAGTCCCAATGCCGCGGTGGTTATGTTTCCTTTGGAATCGCAGGTATCAAAAACAGCAATCCAGGATTCTGTCCGCGATGCCGCAGACAGGAGAGTCCACAGTAGCTGATAGATTCGGCAACATCCCTCGCCGCGGGTATGATACATGCCAAATACGCCGCAGGCTTCGTGGATTCTCAGAGAATGCATCCGAGGGTTTTCAGATACATACTTACCTCCGTCAAAGGAAAATAAAAGCTGCCCGTAGGTAGATAGGAAGAAGCGTCTCCGAATAGGATTTCCGTTTCATCTGCAATGGCGCAGAAGTCTATCATCATTTTTTGCCAGAAGCTGTCAGCGACAGAAAACAGCTGCTTTGCATGTCATCAAATGCAGAAACCCTGTCCAACAGCGCAGAAAGCGTCTGCGCCGGAAGAAAGCTTTGATACGTATCGGTGAGTTGAGATACCAGTTGCTTTCGGCAGAAGTGCAAAGATCGGGCAAAAGAGATTTTTTTGCGGCGGTTTTCATCAGCCAGCTTTACCGGCGTAGGTATTTACAGAAGGCAGAAAATCTCTGACCAGCATTTTTCATGGTGCGTGCTTCTATGCAAATGCATTTTTACATACTTTCTCCAGAAGAATTTCATATATCGGACAGGATTTCTTCTTTTGTAAAAATATGATGCCTGGTAAAGAGAGAAACACTTTTTATCTGTTACAAAGGAAGGAAGACATTCCGGTGTGGAGGCCAGGTTATAAAGTCCACGTTTTTCTGCCTCTGCAATCCAGTCCTCTGAATAGCCGTTTCCGTTGAAAATAATTCTCTTGTGTCTGCGGATGGCGCGTTTCAGAAGTTTTGTACCGCAGATTCCATATCCTCGGGCTTTGTTCCTTCAAGCTCTGTATAAAAACTGGAAAGCGCCTCTGCAACGGCTGTATTCAGTACGATGTTCGGTGGAGACAGAAGCGGAGGAACCAAGCATACGGAACTCGAATTTGTTTCCGGTAAAGGCAAAGGGGGAAGTACGGTTGCGGTCGGTGTTGTCTTTTAAAAAATGAGGAAGCACATGGGCTCCGGTTTCAACTGTACCTTTTCCGACTTTCCGAAATAGGCGTCGCTCTCAATAGATTCCAGAACTGCGCTAAGTTCGTCTCCGAGAAAAAAACGGAGACAATGGCAGGAGGAGCCTCGTTTCCGCCGAGACGGTGATCATTCCCGGCACTTGCAGCGGAAACACGCATTAAATCTCCATAGTCGTCCACGGCTTTAATGACAGCCATCAGAGAGATCAGAAACTGGGTGTTCTGTGCAGGCGTACGTCCGGATTCAGAAGATTTACACCGTCGTCGGTGGTAAGAGACCAGTTGTTGTGCTTGCCGCTTCCGTTGATTCCCTCGAAAGGCTTTTCGTGGAGAAGACATACAAGATGATGCTTTTCTGCCGTTTTCTTCATGATTTCCATGGTGAGCTGGTTATGGTCTACTGCGATATTGGCGGTATCAAAGACCGGAGCCAGCTCGTGCCTGCGCAGGCGCTACTTCGTTGTGCTTGGTTTTGCAGGAATGCCAAGCTTCCACAGCCCATGTCCAGATCATGCATAAAGGCAGAGACACGCGGCTTCAGTGTTCCGAAATAGTGATCCTCCATTTCCTGGCCTTTGGGCGCAGGGGCTCCAAACAGTGTTCTTCCGCAGTAAATCAGATCTTTTCGCCGGTCGTACAGAGCCTTATCCACCAGAAAGTATTCCTGTTCAGGTCCGATGGTCGTGGAAACTCTCGTGACAGTTGTGTTCCCAAGAAGATGAAGCATTTTTACGGCTTCCCGGTTCAAAGTTTCCATAGAGCGGAGAAGAGGAGTTTTTTTGTCCAGTGCCTCCGCTGTAAGAACAGAATGCAGTAGGAATGTAAAGCGTCTTGTCTTTGATAAAGGCAGGAGAGGTGGGATCCCAGGCAGTGTAGCCTCTGGCCTCAAAGGTAGCTCTTTAAACCGCCGGAAGGAAAGCTTGATGCGTCCGGTTCTCCTTTTACCAGCTCTTTACCGGAAAATCCATAATGACTTCACCGTCCCCGGAGGGAGAAATGAAGCTGTCATGTTTTTCAGCGGTGAAGCCGGTCATGGGCTGAAACCAGTGTGTGTAGTGGGTGGCGCCGTTTTCTACCGCCCATTCCTTCATGGCTACCGCTGCGGAGTTTGCCACATCAAGCTCCAGATGTGTACCATTCTCAATGGTTTTTCGAAGGCCTTGTACATATCCTTTGGAAGCTTGTCCCGCATAACACGGTCGTTAAACGTCATGCTGCCGTATAATTCCGGAATATCTTTTTTCATCTTTCTTCTCCTTTCAAAATAGAAATAAAATAAAGGCGCCTCGGATGGAATCCAAAGCGCCTTTGCTTTTATGAAATGTAGTATACACAGAAATCTCTCTTTGTCAATCCTGTTTTGAAAATTTTTTTGAGGATTTTTTTGAAAAGTATTTGACAAACAAGAGGGAAAGTACCATAATAATACCCAATAAAAATCTGACAAAGGAGTCAGGAACCTTTGGGGTTCCTGGCTCTTTTTTTTTTGTGGAGGAAAGAATATGAAGGCATTTTAATCCTGGAGGACGGAACTGTATTTACAGGAACCAGCATCGGCTCCCGTGAAGAAATTATCAGTGAAATCGTATTTAACACATCGATGGCCGGATATCTGGAGGTCCTGACCGATCCTCTTTATGCAGGTCAGTCGGTCGTTCTGACATATCCGCTTATCGGAAATTATGGTGTGACACCGGATATGGAATCAAAAGAGCCTGGGCAAGGGATGCATTGTTCATGAGCTTTCGCGGTTTTCAAGTAATTTCCGGTGCCAGGAAGATATGGAGAGCTTTCTTGAAAGAGAAAAGGTTACAGGGATCGCGGGAATCGACACACGCTCGCTGACGAAGCTTTTGCGGGAAAAGGGCACGATGAATGGAATGATCACCACGAAAGAACCACAGGATCTGCAAAAGCTGCTGCCAAAAATCCGCGCCTGCAAAATTGAAAACGCTGTTTTGCTGACGACCTGCAAACAACCCTATATATTGGAATCATTTCCGGATATACCCGAAAAAGAGCATTTGAGAACAGCGCTTCTCGATCTCGGAGCGAAGGAAAATATTGCCCGCTGTCTGCAGAAACGGGGCTGTCAGGTAACTGTTTTTCCGGCAAATACACCGGCGGAGAAGATTTTGGAAAACAGGCCGGATGGAATCATGATTTCCAATGGACCGGGAGACCCTGCAGAATGTACGGAGATCATAAAGAAATCAAGGAATTGGCTGAAAGTGGGATCCCCATATTTGCAATCTGTCTGGGACACCAGCTTATGGCGCTTGCCAACGGGGCGCGTACCTACAAATTGAAATATGGACACAGGGGAGGAAACCATCCGGTGAAAAATTTAAAAGACGGACGTGTCTACATTTCTTCTCAGAATCATGGCTATGCCGTTGACTTTTCTTCCGTGGATCCCCTTGTGGCAAAGGAGACTTTGTGAATGTGAATGACGGAACCAATGAGGGATTGAAATATAAAAAAAAAAAATTTGGACAGTACAGTTTCATCCCGAAGCCAATCCAGGGCCGAAGGATCTAAGTTTTCTATTTGATGATTTTATAAACCATATGAAAGGGGTAAAAGCATGCCAAGGGACAGAAAAATAAAAAAGTACTGGTGATCGGATCCGGCCCGATTGTCATTGGACAGGCGGCAGAGTTTGATTACGCAGGAACCCAGGCCTGCCGTTCTCTGCGTGAGGAAGGCGTCGAGGTTGTGCTGCTTAATTCCAATCCCGCAACCATTATGACAGATAAAGATATGGCAGATCACGTATATATTGAGCCGCTCACCATAGAAGTGGTGGAACAGCTTATTGAAAAAGAACATCCGGACAGTGTACTTCCTACACTGGGCGGCCAGGCAGGTCTGAACCTTGCCATGGAGCTGGAAGAGAGTGGATTTTAAAACAACATAATGTCCGACTGATCGGAACAACGGCATCTACGATCAAAAAGGCCGAGGATCGTCTGGAATTCAAGAATACCATGGCAAAAATCGGTGAGCCCTGTGCGGCTTCTCTGGTAGTGGAATCTGTGGAGGCAGGCGTTCGTTTTGCGGAAGAAATCGGATATCCGGTAGTTTTGCGCCCTGCATATACTCTTGGCGGAAGCGGCGGAGGAATTGCAGGAAGCCGGGAGGAGCTGACGGAAATTCTGGAAAATGGTCTTCGGCTTTCCAGGGTAGGGCAGGTATTGGTGGAACGGTGTATTGCCGGATGGAAAGAAATCGAATATGAGGTGATGCGGGACGGACAGGGAAACTGCATTACGGTCTGCAATATGGAAAATATGGACCCGGTGGGTGTACACACCGGTGACAGTATTGTGGTAGCGCCTTCACAGACCTTGAGCGATAAAGAGTATCAGACATTGCGTTCGTCTGCACTCCGTATTATCAGCGAGCTTGAAATTACCGGCGGCTGCAATGTACAGTACGCACTGGATCCGGAAAGTTTTGAATATTGCGTCATTGAGGTGAATCCCCGGGTAAGCCGTTCCTCGGCTCTGGCGTCCAAGGCGACAGGGTATCCGATTGCAAAAGTAGCCGCCAAAATTGCGCTTGGCTATACCCTGGATGAAATCAAGAATGCAGTGACGGAAAAAACCTTTGCAAGTTTTGAGCCGGTTTTGGATTATTGTGTGGTCAAGATCCCGAGACTCCCTTTTGACAAATTTTTAAGCGCAAAGCATACGCTTACAACACAAATGAAAGCAAACCGGTGAGGTGATGAGTATTTGTGACAATTTTGAGGGCGCCCTTATGAAAGCTCTTCGTTCGTTGGAACAGCATGCAGACAGTCTGCGCCTATGACTATTCGGACTGACAGATGACGCGCTCACAGAAGCGCTTGAAAAGGTAGACGACCGCAGGATTTTTAAAATTGCCGAGGCGGTTCGCAGGGGAATTTCCTATAAAGAGATTCACGATATTACAAAAATCGACCTGTGGTTTATTGATAAGATCGGTCGCATTACGGAGATGGAAAAAGAACTGGAAGACCTGCCTCTTACGAAAGAGCGGCTTTGCGAGGCGAAGAGAATGGAATTTCCGGACAGTCTGATAGCGTCTCTTGGCAAAATGAATACGGAAGAAGTCAAAGCTTTGAGGGAGAAATTCGGGATCCATGCCGCGTACAGGATGGTGGATACCTGCGCGGCTGAATTTTCCGCCAGAACACCGTATTATTATTCTGTCTATGACGAGGAAAATGAATCCCGGGTGAGCCGCGGGCGTAAAAAGGTGCTGGTGCTTGGCTCCGGCCCAATCCGAATCGGACAGGGCATTGAATTTGATTTTTGTTCTGTGCACTGTACCTGGGCGTTTTCAAGAGAAGGATTTGAGACGATCATTGTCAATAATAATCCTGAGACAGTGAGCACAGATTTTGACGTTGCGGACAAGCTGTATTTCGAGCCTTTGACTGCGGAGGATGTGGAAAATATCGTGCGTCTTGAGAAGCCGGATGGGGCGGTGGTGCAGTTTGGAGGCCAGACGGCGATCAGTCTCACCGAGAGCCTGATAAAGATGGGCATACCTATATTGGGAACCTCCGCAGAAGATGTGGATGCCGCAGAGGATCGAAACTTTTTGATGAGATTCTGGAACAGTGCAAGATTCCGCGGCCAGAGGAGAAACCGTATTTACAGTCGGGGAGGCAAAAGAGGCGGCGAACCGGCTTGGTTATCCCGTATTGATCCGTCCTTCTTATGTATTGGGCGGGCAGGGAATGCAGATTGCCGTTAATGATAAGGATATCGACGAGTTTATGGGAATTGTGAACCAAATTGCCCAGAAGCATCCTGTCCTGGTAGATAAATATCTGAAAGGGAAAAGAACTTGAGGTAGATGCTGTCTGTGACGGGGAGGATATTGTGATCCCGGGTATCATGGAACATATTGAACGCGCTGGAATCCATTCCGGAGACAGTGTTTCCGTTTATCCGGCAAAAATATTTCCGATACAGCGAGAAAGAGAATTGTGCTCTATACAGAACGGCTTGCGCGGGCGCTTCATGTTGTTGGCTTGATCAATATTCAGTTCATTGTCTGTGGAGAAGAAATTTATGTTATAGAGGTAAACCCAAGAGCCAGCCGTACCGTACCCCTACATCAGTAAAGTGACAGGCATCCCCGTGGTATCTCTGGCGACCGGAGTGATCGCGGGGAAAAAGCTCAGGCAGCTTGGCTGCAGACCTGGCCTTCAGCCGGAATCAGAGTATTACGCCGTAAAAATGCCGGTGTTTTCTTTTGAAAAAATCCGAGGGGCAGATATCCGTCTAAAGCCGGAAATGAAATCTACGGGAGAGTGTCTGGGAATTGCCAAAACCTTCGATGAAGCACTGCATAAGGCATTTCTTGGGGCAGGGGTACATCTTCCGAAATACTACAAGATGATCCTTTCTGTTCGAGAAGAAGATAAAGAGGAGGCAGTGGAAATAGGCAGGCGTTTTGCAGCGATCGGCTATCACATTTATGCCACAAAGGGAACCTTTCGGGCACTTCACGAGGCAGGGATAAATGCAGAACCGGTGGCGAAGCTTGAGGAGGGATCCCCGAATCTTCTGGATCTGATCCTGGAGCATCAGATCGATCTGGTGATCGATACGCCTCATGCGGGGGGCGCAGCATGCGCGGGACGGATTTCTTATCCGCCGAAATGCGGTTGAAACCGGAGTGCATGTGCTTACTGCCATTGATACTGCGAAAGCTCTGATCACCAGTCTGGAGCATGCGGATAAGAAGCATCTGACCCTGGTAGATATTGCAGATGAGAGATTTGGGAGGATACCGGTATGACGGTAAAATATGTATTTGTGACAGGAGGCGTGGTTTCCGGCCTTGAAAAGGAATTACAGCAGCGTCTCTGGGGCGGCTTTTTAAAATCAAGAGGTTATCAGATAACCATGCAGAAATTCGATCCTTATATTAATATTGATCCCGGAACGATGAATCCGATTCAGCATGGTGAGGTTTTTGTGACGGATGACGGGGCGGAGACGGATCTGGATCTGGGGCATTATGAACGGTTTATTGATGAATGCCTGGACAGAAATTCCAATGTAACTACAGGAAAGATCTACTGGAGTGTACTTCATAAGGAGCGAAAAGGTGATTACGGTGGAGGAACGGTGCAGGTGATCCCTCATATTACCAACGAGATCAAAAGCCGCTTTTATCAGGGAACACCGGAAGAGGATATGCGAATTGCGATCATTGAGGTGGGAGGAACCGTCGGTGATATAGAAAGCCAGCCTTTTTTGGAAGCTATCCGACAGTTTCAGCATGAGGTAGGGGCACGAAAACGCAATACTTGTCCATGTAACCCTGATTCCTTATCTGAAAGCGTCCGGAGAACTGAAAAGCAAGCCTACGCAGCAAAGCGTCAAGGAGCTGCAGGCCATGGGGTTGTGGCCGGACGTGCTTGTCTGCAGAAGCGAATACCCAATTTCGGCCGATATGAAAGAAAAAATCGCTTTGTTCTGTAATGTGCCTAAGAACCGTGTACTTCAGAATCTGGATGTTCAGTATTTATATGAAGCGCCTCTCGCCATGGAAGAGGAACAGCTGGCGCAGGTAGTGTGTGAAGCGTTGGCGATTCCTGTCCCGAACCGGATCTCAAAGAATGGAAGGAACTGGTATATCATCTTTGCAATCCTGCAGAGGTGGTAAAAATCGGTATTGTTGGAAAATATATTAAGCTTCACGATGCGTATTTAAGCGTAGCGGAGGCTTTGAAGCATGGTGGCATTGCAATGGGAGCCAGTGTAGACTTCTGCTGGATAGATGCGGAGGAGCTGGAACATAAGCCCGCAGACGAGCTGCTGAACGAAGTGGATGGGATCGTGGTTCCCGGAGGCTTTGGCAGTCGCGGAACGGAAGGAAAGATTAAGGCGGTTCAATATGCAAGAGAAAACAAAATTCCGTTTCTGGGTATTTGTCTGGGAATGCAGATGGCGATTGTAGAGTTTTCCCGTCATGTCCTTGGCCTTGAAGATGCCGACAGTGCAGAACTGAATCCGGATACCGGACATCCGGTGATCGCTCTTATGCCGGAGCAAAACGGGATAAGCGACCGGGGAGGGACGCTTTCGTCTGGGAGCGTATCCTGCAAAATTCAGAAAGGAACTCTTGCGTGGGAATTATATGGAAGTACAGAGATCAGTGAACGGCATCGCCACAGATATGAAGTAAACAATATCTACCGCGAAGAGCTTATCCGTCACGGAATGTGTTTGAGCGGTCTTTCTCCGGATGGAAGAATTGTGGAGATGGTGGAGCTTCCCGGACATCCGTTCTTTATGGGAACACAGGGACATCCGGAATTGAAATCAAGACCAAACCGTGCACATCCGCTGTTCAGGGGACTGGTCAAAGCGGCCATAGATTACAGAAATGAGAGGAGAACTCCCAATGATGAAAAGGTACAGTGAAAGTAACAGTGAGGGATTATACAGGGATATATTTGAACAGGATAACTGCGGCATAGGCGCCGTGATCAGCAGCAAGGGAATAAAAAGCCACATGAAACCGTGGAAAATGCCCTGAAAATAGTAGAAAATCTGGAACACAGGGCGGGAAAAGATGCGGAAGGAAAACCGGAGACGGCGTGGGGATTCTGCTCCAGATTTCCCATCGGTTTTTCCGGAAAACCTGTGAAGAGCTCGGCTTTGAATTAGGTGAGGAACGAACCTATGGAATTGCTCAGATTTTTTTCCGCAGGATGAGCTTTTGAGAAGTCAGGCAAAAAAAATGTTTGAGATCATTGTAAAAAAAGAAGGGATGGAGCTTTTGGGCTATCGGAAGGTGCCGGTGCATCAGGAGGTTCTGGGGCAGAGAGCAAGAGAATGTATGCCGTATATTGCGCAGGCATTTATTGCCGGAAGCCCCAGGAGCGGAAATCGGTCTGCCTTTTGAGAGAAAACTCTATATTGCGCGGCGTGAGTTTGAACAAAGCAATGACAATACCTATGTGGTATCCATGTCCAGCAGAACCATTGTTTACAAGGGAATGTTTCTGGTTGGACAGCTGCGCACTTTTTTTGAAGATCTGCAGGATAAGGATTATGAGTCCGCGATAGCTCTGGTGCATTCAAGATTCAGTACCAATACCGATCCAAGTTGGGAGCGGGCGCATCCAAAACCGTTGATGGTACATAATGGAGAAATCAATACCATTAAGGGAAATGCGGATAAGATGCTGGCAAGAGAGGAAACCATGTGTTCTAAGCCGTTGAAGGGAAAATGCATCAGATTCTTCCGGTGGTGGATACGAGACGGCTCCGACTCAGCTATGCTTGACAATACGCTGGAATTTCTGGTGATGAGCGGCATGGAGCTGCCGTTGGCTGTGATGATCACCATACCGGAGCCCTGGAGCAATAACCAGACGCTTTCACAGGATGAACGTGATTTTTATCAGTATTATGCTACCATGATGGAACCCATGGGACGGTCCCGGCTTCCATTGTGTTTTCAGACGGAGATGTGGTGGGGCGGTTCTGACCGGAATGGACTTCGCCCTTCCAGATACTATGTATTGAAAACGGAGATGTGATCCTGGCTTCGGAGGTCGGGTGTTCTGGACATTCCGGAGGAAAATTATTCTCAAAGAACGTCTTCATCCGGGAAAAATGCTTCTGGTGGACACGCAGCAGGGAAAAAATATGGAGGATGAGGAGATAAAGGAACGATATATTCACAGACAGCCTTACGGCGAGTGGCTGGACAGCAATCTGGTGGAGCTGTAAAAGCCTGAAGGTGCCAAATCGTCTGTGTGGAAGAATATGATCCGAAAACTTCGTCAGCTTCAGAAGGCATTTGGATATACCTATGAGGAATACCGGGATTCTATCTGCACGATGGCGTTAAATGGCACAGAAAGCATTGCGGCCATGGGAGTGGACACGCCGCTGGCAGTTCTCTCCGAAAAAACCGCCCTGCTTTTTGACTATTTTAAACAGCTTTTTGCGCAGGTTACAAATCCGCCGATCGATGCCATCCGTGAAGAGATCGTCACCTCCACCACGGTGTATGCGGGCAAAAGGGAAACATCCTGGAAGAATGCCGAAAAAAATTGTCGGGTTTTAAAGATCAACAATCCCATTCTCACCAACACAGATATGCTCAAAATCAAAGAAATGAAAAGGGAGGGTCTGGGTGAGCGTGGTTCCCATCATTTACTATAAGAGCACCAAGCTGGAACAGGCAATTGAGCGGCTGTTTGTGGAAGTGGACAAGGCATACAAGGACAGGCGCCAACATTTTGGTCCTTTCAGACCGCGGGGTAGATGAAAATCATATGGCAATCCCTTCTCTGCTTGCAGTATCTGCCGTGCATCAGTATCTGGTAAGAACGAAAAAGCAAACCTCTCTCACGCTTATCCTGGAATCAGGAGAACCGCGGGAAGTACATCATTTTGCGGCACTTTTGGGTTACGGGGCATGTGCGGTGAATCCCGTATCTGGCGCTGGATACCATCCGTGAGCTGATAGAGGAACATATGCTTCCGAAGGACTATTATGCGGCAGTAGATGATTATAATGCCATGCAGTTCTGCACGGCATTGTAAAGATTGCCTCAAGATGGGGATTTCCACGCTTCAGTCCTATCAGGGAGCCAAAATATTTGAGGCGGTAGGGATTTCGGATGAGATTGTGGAACGGTATTTTAAGGGAACGGTAAGCCGTATAGGCGGCATTGTGATGGAAGATATTGAAAAACATGGATCGGACGCCCATTCACGGGCATTTGATCCGCTGGGACCTGGGGTGAATCGGACTCTGAAGCCTTGAATCCGTGGTTCACAAAATGCGCAGTCAGGGCAAGAAGAACACCGCTACAATCCCAGAACCATTCATATGCTCCAGCAGTCTGCATGCAAGGACAGCGATGAGCTGTACAAAGAGTATACTCAAAACTGGTCCGGAGAATCACGGCGGCTATCTATCGAGGCCTGATGGACTTTGTTTATTCAGAAAACTCCGTTCCCTGGATGAGGTGGAAAGCGTTGATTCAATCGTAAAGCGTTTCAAGACAGGTGCTATGTCCTACGGTTCAATCTCTCAGGAAGCTCACGAAACACTTGCGATTGCCATGAATCATCTTCATGGAAAATCCAAACCGGTGAGGGTGGTGAAAGTGAGGACGACTGGACTCTGCGGGGATCGGAAGGATGACGCTGCTCTGCCATCAAGCAGGTTGCGTCAGCGGACGTTTTGGTGTTACCAGCCGTTACCTCACAAGCGCAAACGAAATTCAGATTAAAATGGCTCAGGGTGCAAAAGCCGGGCGAAGGCGGACATCTTCCGGAAAAAGGTTTATCCATGGGTTGCAAAAACCCGCCATTCCACCCCGGAGTAAGCCTGATCTCCCCTCCTCCGCACCACGACATTTATTCCATTGAAGATCTGGCGCAGCTTATCTATGATCTGAAAAGTGCCAACAAATATGCGCAGATTTCGGTAGAAACTGGTCTCTGAAACAGGAGTGGGAACAGTGGCTGCAGGTGTTGCCAAGGCGGGAGCACAGACTATTTTAATTTCCGGCTATGATGGCGGACCGGCGCAGCCCCGGAGAAGCTCTATCCATAATGCAGGTCTTCCGTGGGAACTTGGTCTGGCAGAGACCACACCAGACACTTCTGAGAAATGGTCTGAGAACCGTGTGCGGCTTGAGACGGATGGAAAAGCTGATGAACGGGCGGGATGTGGCTGTTGCAGCTCTTTTAGGAGCAGAGGAATTTGGCTTCGCCACCGCTCCCCTGTCACGATGGGCTGCGTGATGATGAGTGTATGTAACCTGGATACATGCCCGGTAGGTGTGGCTACCCAGAATCCGGAACTGAGAAAAAGATTCCGCGGAAAACCGGAATATGTGGAAAATTTTATGCGGTTTATCGCGCAGGAGCTCAGGAATATATGGCGCGTCTCGGTGTACGGACGGTGGAAGAGATGGTAGGAAGAAGCGACTTTCTCAAACAGACCGGCAGCAGGCTTCCAAAGGGCAAAGTCAAGGGTGAATCTGAATGCGATTTTGCAGAACCCTTTTGCGGGTAAGGCAGAGCATGTTACCTTTCATGCCAGATAGGATGTTTGATTTTTCATCTGGAAAAAACTCTGGATGAAAGGGTACTGCTGAAAAAAGCTGCGAAGCTCCATGGAAAAAGGAAAAAAAGCAGAGCTTTCTTTGCAAGTGGGAAATACAGACCGCTCTTTTGGCACAATTTTCGGGGCGGAGACTCACCAGGCATTATAAAGATGGGTTGGCAGAGGATACAATCACCGTGCATTGTACAGGTGCGGGAGGGCAGAGCTTTGGAGCGTTTATTCCCAAGGGGCTTACCCTTGAACTGTGCGGAGACACCAACGATTATTACGGAAAAGGACTTTCCGGAGGAAAACTGATTTTGTATCCGCCCGAAACAGAGGGTATCAGGCGGAAGACAACATCATTGCGGGAAATGTGGCGCTTTACGGAGCCACCAGGCGGCAAGGTGTTTATCAACGGCATTGCCGGAGAACGGTTTGCGGTGCGTAATTCGGGCGCATATGCGGTGGTCGAAGGGGTAGGTGAGCATGGCTGCGAAGTACATGACCGGCGGACGTGTGTTGTTCTTGGCAAAACCGGGAAAAACTTTGCAGCAGGTATGAGCGGTGGTATCGCCTATGTGCTGGATGAGGACAGTCATCTGTATCGTAATCTGAACAAAGGGAATGATTTCCATAGAAAAGATGGTGGATAAATATGATATCTAAGAGTTGAAGTCCATGCTTGAGGAACATCTGGAATATACTGGTTCCAGCCGGCACAGGATACTCGCAGATTTTGAGAAATATCTTCCGAAATTTAAAAAATCATACCGTATGATTACATAAGAAAATGGTGACGCTTGCCTCAGTATGGAGGAAAAAGGAATGAACGTTGAACAGGCACAGATGGAAGCGTTTTATGAAAATTTTCAGAAGAAAGAGCATGAGGAGTAACAAATATGGGAAAAGCGACAGGATTTCTGGAATATCAAAGGAAGCAGGCAGATACGGAGGCCGTTAAAACGAATACGACATTTTGGCGAGTTCCGGACATCTCTTGCACTGGAAAGCAGCAGAAGCAGGGAGGCCGGTGTATGGAGTGCGGGGTTCCTTTCTGCCAGAGCGGGGAAATGCTGGCAGGTATGGTGTCAGGCTGCCCCCTTCACAATCTGGTGCCGGAAACCAATGATCTGGTCTGGCGCGGAAACTGGAAACAGGCGTACGAACGTCTTACGGCAACGCATTGTTCCGGAGTTCACCAGGCAGAGTTTGTCCGGCTCTTTGCGAGGCAGCCTGTACCTGCGGCTTGAATGGACAGCCCGTTTCCACGAAAGAAAACGAAAAGAAAACGATCATAGAGACTGCTTTTAGAAATGGTTGGGTGAAGCCTCATATACCCAAAGTGCGCACCGGAAAAAAAGGTTGCAGTGATCGGAAGCGGGCCTTCCGGCCTGGCTGCAGCCAGACTATTATCTGAATCAGCGTGGCCATTCGGTGACTGTTTTTGAACGGAATGACCGCATAGGAGGGTTGCTTCGCTATGGAATACCGAATATGAAGCTGGATAAACGTGTGATTGACAGGAGAATCTGCCTGATGGAAGAAAGAGGGCGTTGTATTTCAAACCTGCACAGATGTGGGAAAAAATATTTCGCCGGAAACATTGAAAAAAAATTTGACAGGATCGTGCTTGCCTGCGGAGCCTCAACCCGAGAGACATCAAGGCTGCGGGACGAGAGTACAGGAATATTTATTTTGCGGTGGATTTTCTGTCCTCTGTCACGAAAAGCCTTCTGGATTCCGGGCTTCATGGGAAACCAAATTTCAGCAGAGGGAAAACATGTACTGGTGATCGGGGGAGGAGATACTGGAAATGACTGTGTGGGAACAGCTGTCCGGCTTGGAGCAAAATCGGTCACGCAGCTGGAAATGATGCCGGAGCCGCCGGAGAACGGGCTGAGACAAATCCATGGCCGCAGTGGCCGAGAGTGAAAAAAGACAGATTACGGGCAGGAGGAAGCGATAGCGGTATTTGGAAGGGATCCAGAATTTACGAGACAACGGTGAAGAATTCATAGGTGATGAAAAGGAAACGTCAAAAAGGCAGTGATTACAAAGCTGATACAAAGAAAAAGACGATGAAGTCCGGAAGAATGCAGATGGTTCCGGTTCCGGGAAAGCGAAAAGGAACTTAAGGCGGATCTGGTATTGATTGCAGCCGGATTTCTGGGAAGTGAGTCTTATGTGACAGATGCTTTTCAGGTGGCGGTAGATGACAGAACTAATGTGTCTACAGAAGAAAACGGATATGAGACAAACGTAAAGCATGTATTTGTCGCAGGAGATATGCGCAGAGGACAGTCTCTGGTCGTGGGCTATCTGTGAAGGATAGAGGGCTGCTAGAGCTGTGGATGAATCTGATGGGATATACCAATCGAATCTGTGAAGCATCTCTTGACAGCAAACAAGAACATTGCTATAATAAGTGCATTAAACAAAGGGCGTTCTTTACGTGGGGAGTTTCTGCGTAAAGCTGCCCTTTTTTAATTATAAATTTAATAGCAACAGCGAAGAGTTGGTATGGACAAATATCCAGAAAGCAGAAATACGGAAGATCGTGGTTGAAGAAAGGATGTGGAATTTATCCGCCTCCAGTTTACAGATATGTTCGGTATGCTGAAAAACATTGCTGTTCCCGCCAGGCGTTTGATAAAGGCTATGGAGAATTGCTGCACCATTGATCTGGCTTCTTTGGAGGTTCTTTTTTTCGGATGGGAGGAAGAGGAACTGTATCTGAAGCCGGATATGGATACCTTCGCGATTCTCCCCTGGAACCGCAAAATGGAAAAGGTTGCCCGATTTATCTGTGATGTGCATGGAGGACGGCACGGAATATGAAATCAGTCCCCGTCTGGTTTTGAAAAAGGTTCTGGATAACGCGGCGCAGAAAGGCTACCGTTTTTGGTTGACCCGGAATGCGAATTTTTCTTTTTCACACGGATGATGACGGGATGCCAACGACATTAACACATGAGAAGGCAGGATATCTGGATACGTCCCCTATTGATCTGGGTGAAAATACAAGACGTGATATTATTTTGACGCTGGAGGAAATGGGGTATGAGATCGTTTCTTCCCATCATGAGATCGCGGCGGCGCAGCATGAGATAGACTTTGATTTCGACGAGGCGCTGGCTACAGCGCGGACAAAGTAATGACATTTAAAGTGGCGGTACGGACGATCGCCAAACGATATGGACTTCACGCGACTTTTATGCCAAAGCCGCGTAAGGAGCTGAACGGTTCCGGTATGCACCTGAATATGAAGCTTATCAAGGACGGGAAAAATGTTTTTTACCGCAGAGGATGGAACGTTAAGTCCTCTGGGAGAAGCTTTTATGGCCGGTATTTTTGAACACATTGAAGGTATGACTGCGATATTCAATCCCCTGGTTAATTCTTATAAACGTCTGGTTCCGGGATTTGAGGCACCATCAGAAATCACCTGGTCGCGCAGACAACGCAATACCCTGATCCGCGTAAAAGAAAATAAAAAAATGGTGTCAGCCTGGAATTGAGAAGTCCCGATGCTTCCGCAAATCCGTATATCGCATTTGCTGTCTGCCTGCAGGCGGGGCTGGACGGGATAAAAAAAAGCTCAAAGCGCCCAATGAACTCACATGCGATATCCGCCGCCTTACCATGGAAGAAAAAAAATGCAGATGGGAATTCACGGACTTCCGGAAAATCTGGGAGAAGCGCTGAAAGCCATGAAGTGTGACCAAATGCTTGCAGAGAACCTTTTTTGGAAAAGACTATTTATCCCTTTATGTAAAGGCAAAGAGAAAGGAATGGAAAAATTATCTGGAACAGATTACCCCATGGGAACTTTCTCAATATCTGTACCGAATCTGATAATATCGGAGACCGTTCATGAGTGTGATTATCGTAGTGTTGCCTAAAATTGAAAATGCAAAAAAAATAGCGAAAATACTGCAGACACACAGGTTTCAGAATGTTCTTGCCTGTTCCTCTGCTGCGCTTGCGCTGCAGGCGGATAACTGGAAAATGACTGCGGGCTTGTCATCAGCGGTTATCATCTGAAGGATATGTACTATATGGAGCTTGCGCAAAAATCTGCCCAGATATTTTGAGCTGGTGCTGATTGGTTCTGCTTCGACTGTCAGTGACGCCGCATCAGGAATCCTTTTCTTTGACCTTGCCGTTGAAAGTTTACGATCTGGTGAACACCGTTGAAATGGTTCTCGGGCAGGTGGAACATCAGGCAAAAAAGGGAAAAAAACCAAGGTTCGCAGTGAAAGGGAAGAGAATTATATACGAAACGCCAAATTTCTTTTGATGGAACGCAATCGGCTTACAGAGGAAGAAGAAGCCCATCGGTATGTTCAAAAAAATGCAGTATGGATAATGGAACAAATATGGTGGAAACAGCACAGATGATATTAACACTGATGTACGATGAGGTCTGAGTGCTTTGAGATGCGGTTGCTGTAAAAGGGCATGCCCGGGGTGAAGGACAGGCTGAAATACGAGAAAAGAGAGGAATATGCCATGCCGAAATTAAATGAAAACTATCAAAAACTCCAAAACAGTTATCTGTTTTCTGAGATTGCACACAGGACGGCAGCTTATGCCGAAAAAAATCCGGACAGCCCTTTGATTCGTCTTGGAATCGGCGATGTGACCCGCCCTCTTTGCCCGAGCGTAATAGCGGCGCTTCATGAGGCTGTGGACGAAATGGGAAACGCAGAGACCTTCAAAGGCTATAAATGGGGCAGGGCTATCTGGAAACGAGGAAGGCCATTGCCGGTTATTATGAAAAAAGGGATTTCCGTGGATGTGAAGGACATTTTATTTCAGATGGAGCCAAAAGCGACACGGGAAATATTACGGAACTTTTCGGATGGGGAAATGTAATTCTTATTCCGGATCCAGTGTATCCGGTTTATGTGGATTCCAATATCATGTGCGGAAACGAGATCATTTATATGGAAGGAAATGCGCAGAACGATTTTCTTCCCATGCCGGATTTTTCGAGACATGCAGATATTATTTATCTCTGCTCTCCCAATAATCCGACTGGAGCCTGCTATAATAAGGAGCAACTCCAGGAATGGGTGGAGTATGCTCTGAAAAATCAGGCGGTCATCCTCTTTGACGCTGCCTATGAAGCCTTTATTTCTGATGCAGAAATTCCGGGAAGCATTTATTCTGTTGAGGAGGCAAAACGATGTGCGGTTGAGTTTTGTTCTCTGTCCAAGACTGCAGGATTTACGGGAACCCGGTGCGGATATACCATTGTGCCGAAAGAGCTGGTATTTGAAACCTCCGATGGAACAAATCTTTGTCTTAACGATATGTGGGACCGACGTCAGAGCACGAAATACAACGGGACTTCTTATATCGTGCAGAAAGCTGCCGCTTCGGTGTTTGACGGTCCGGGACTGCAGGAGTGCAGAGAAAATCTGGAATACTACAAAAGAAATGCCCGCCTGATCGCAGATACGCTGACGGATCTGGGGATTCCTTTTGGGGAGGAATCCACTCGCCGTATATTTGGATGTCCTGCCCAAAGGGAATGGATTCCTGGACATTTTTGACTATCTTCTGAAAGAAATTCAGGTTGTGGGCACTCCGGGGGCTGGATTTGGAAAAATGGAGAGGGATATTTTCGTCTTACCTCTTTTGGAACCTTCGAGAGCACGGCAGAAGCGATGCGGAGGCTGGAAAAAGCTTCTCTCGGAAAAAGCAGGAGAAGTTTTGAAAAATTGCAATTATAAAATTATCAAAATTTGAAAACAGTGCGGCTGTGCAGAACATATATGGTTACAGGGCTGCGCTGTTTTTGCCACGGTTCGATAAAAAATGAAAGTTATTAACTTTCTATGAATTTTGTATATTCTACCAGAAGTTGTTGCACTTCTTTTGGTGATTTGTTATAATACTAAGCGAAAAATATGTTAAAGTATAAAATGTGTGTTTTTGGATTGGAGAAGTGATGGAATGAACTTAGGTATTATTGCACATAACAGTAAAAAAGTGCTGATAGAAGATTTCTGTATCGCATACAAGCACATTCTCGCGAAGCAAGGTATACGCGACCGGAACAACAGGAAGAAGAATTGAGGAAGCAACCAGTCTTCACGTTCACAAGTTTCTTGCCGGAAGTATAGGCGGAGACAAGCAGTTTATGGAGATGGTAGAGCGTCAGGATCTGGATATGGTGATCCTGTTCTACAATCCTGCCATGATAGACCCAGAAAGAACCGGATATCATGGATATTGTAAAATGCTGCGACCAGTACAACATTCCGGTTGCTACAAATATTGCCACTGCAGAACTTCTGATCCTTGGACTTGCAAGAGGCGATCTGGATTGGAGACTGAATCTGAAATGAGAGTGATCGCAGGAAAAGCCAGACGGCTGAATTTAAAAACAATTCCCGGGGGTGGAAACCCGCCCGACGACAGACCGGATCAAAGAGACTCTGTTTAATATTCTTCAGCCGGACATTTAGACTGCCGTTTTTGGATCTGTTCAGCGGCAGCGGCGCCATCGGGATCGAGGCGCTGAGCCGGGGCGCGCTGTGCGGTATTTGTGGAAGAAGAATCCCAAAGCCTGCGCCTGCATCCGGGAAAATCTTTCATTTACAAAACTTGCGGATGATGGTAAAATCCTGAATATGGATGTGCTGCAGGGACTCCGTGCGCTGGAAGGCAGGGAGACCTTTGACTGTATTTTTATGGATCCGCCCTATGGCAGAGAACTGGAGCGCCAGGTGCTCGCTTTTTCTGGAAGGAGCAGCCTTTTGGACGAGCAGGCCAGATGATTGTGGAGGCTGATCTGCAGACGGACTTTTCTTATGTGGAGGAGCTGGGCTTTGAGGTGTTCCGTACCAAGGTTTATAAGACAAACCAGCATATCTTTATACACAAAAGAAAGTGAGAGTACATGCTATGATAACAGCAGTATACCCCGGAAGCTTTGACCCGGCCACATACGGACATCTGGACGTGATCAAACGTTTGCAGAAACCATCCTTCCGGTATCCTTCGACAGAGTAATAGTGTGGGAGTTTTGCATAATTCTGCAAAAAGTCCGTTGTTTTCTGTAGAAGAACGTGTTAAGATACTAGAAAAGGCTACTAAAAACATCCCGAATGTCACTGTAAAGGCATTTGAAGGGCTGTCGGTGAACTTTGCGAGAGAGAACCATGCCCAGGTGATCGTTCGAGGGCTTCGTGCTGTCACGGATTTTGAATATGAACTGCAGATGGCCCAGACTAATCGTGTTCTGGCACCGGATGTGGACACCGTTTTTCTTACAACCAGTCTGGAATATGCATACTTAAGCTCCACGATCATGAAAGAAGTTGCTAATTTCGGAGGAGATCTGAGCAAATTCGCTCCACGTGAGATTACGGATGCAGTCAAATCAAGAATGTACAAAAGAAATGATAAAATAAGGAGAGTGTATTATGAGCAGCAGAATTGAACAGATTATCGTGAGATTGAAGAGTATGTGGAGAGCTGTAAATTCCAGCCTCTTTCCACTACCAAGATCGTAGTGAACAAAGAAGAGATTGAGGAGTATTTACGTGACTTCGTCTGAAAACTCCGGATGAGATCAAACGTTATCAGAAGATCATCAGCAATAAGGACGCTATCCTTGAGGATGCTCAGGCGAAGGCTGACGCGCTTATTGCAGACGCACAGGCAAAAGCACAGGAGCTTGTCCCAGCATGAGATCATGCAGAAGGCATATGCTCAGGCTAATGAGACGATCAATGCAGCGAACAGACAGGCACAGGAGATTCTGGATTCTGCAACACAGGATGCAAACAGCATTCGTCTCAGTGCGATCACATACACAGATGATATGATGGCTAATATTGGCGCTGTAGTCAGCCAGACACTGGAGGACGCCGGCGGCAAGTACAAAGGCTTTATTGAATCCTTCAGAGCTGTCTTGAAGTTGTCAATCACAACCGTCAGGAGCTTGCTCCTCAGACAGCACAGGCAGCTGCAATAATCCACCTCTTATCATGAGAGAGTGCGGACAGCCTGTTAGACGAGGAAGAGATGGAGTAATACCAGCCCGGCAGTAAAAACAGCGCTGAGACATTTGGCGGCCACATAGGGCAGCAGAGAGCTGCCTGTTCAGCACGCTTTTGGTCTGTGCCAGAATACACAGGCCTCCAAAAAGCTGTGGCGCACATAGAAAACAGATAGAGCCAGTCATAGTGAAGGCCCAGAGCGGACAGCATGTGAAGTCCGGTGGTGATCTCGGTGATCCCCAGCAGCAGGCCGCCGCTTACGCGGGAGAAGAGGCCAGTAATGACGGATAAAGGCGGACAGCAGGGAGAATATCAGAATATACCCGCCCAGGCGGGTAATGGTTTCAAAGCCGTTCATAATAGAGGCATCTACTATGGCTCCTGTTGGGCTATGAGATGTCTCTTTTTTTCAGGGTTTTCTGTGGGTATGCCGGTGGTATGGTTTTGTATACCACAAAGCGGAAAAACAGCATGCACAGCATGGAAGACAAAAAAGGATTGCCAGGATTTCGCGGCCGGAGGTTCTGCCTCCCAGGCAGGAAGCTGCCAGATAGCTCAGAAGAAACGAGGGACTGGGATTGTTTGCGAAAGTGAGCAGATATTCCGCCTCCCGCCGGCTGATCTTTCCGGCGGCATACAAATCCCGCAGAGAGCTTGGCTCCCATGGGGAAGCCGCAGAGCATGCCAAGGACAAAAACATAGGCGCCCCAGGGGGAGAGCCCCAGGAATTTTTCCAGAAAAAAAGATAAAGGGATCAAAAGTTTTTCCAGGCTTCCTGAATGAAGAAGGATTCCGGTGAGAATCATAAAAAGGAAGCAGGATGGGGAGCAGAGTGTTGAGCCACAGAGCCATGCCCTCCCGGGCGGCGAAGAGAGCCTGGCCGGGAAACCGCAGAAGAAATAAAAGCAGGATAAGGACTCCTGCAACCGTTAATTTTTGTCTCATAGGAAGCCTTTTACTTTTGTTAAGTATATGGCGGAGTGTGAAGATACATGTATGTAAATACAAAAATTGGAGGAAAGAACAATGGCAGTATTAGAAAACTACGAACCAAAGAAGGTATTTCATTATTTTGAAGAGATCTGCAAAATTCCCCACGGTTCCAGAAACACAAAGGCGATCAGCGATTACCTTGTGAATTTTGCAAAAGAGCGCGGTCTTGCCTATGCGCAGGATGAGAGCAACAATGTGGTAATTTACAAGGAGGCGACTCCGGGTTATGAGAACGCCCCCACGGTCATCCTTCAGGGGCACATGGATATGGTGTGCGAGAAACGTCCGGGTGTGGAACACGATTTTTGAGAAAGACGGGCTGAAGCTTTCCGCAGAAGATGGCTTTATCCACGCCAACGGCACGACCCTTGGCGGAGATGACGGAATTGCCGTCGCATACGGTCTGGCGATTCTGGACAGCAATGATCTTGCGCATCCGGCACTGGAGGTTCTGATCACTACAGATGAGGAAATCGGACTTCTTGGCGCAAAAGCGCTGGACTGCAGCGTATTAAAGGGCAGAAGATTTATCAACCTGGACTCCGAAGCAGAGGGAAGTCTGTGGATCAGCTGCGCAGGCGGCCTTTCCGGCGTGAGCCACATTCCGGTACAGCGCGTGGAGGCAGAGGGTGAGAAGCTTCAGATTAAAATCTGCGGTCTGATGGGCGGCCATTCCGGTGCGGAGATCGACAAAAAGCGTGCCAACGCAAACGTGCTGATGGGAAGATTTTTCTATGGACTGAAAAAACAGGCAGAGTATCAGATCGTTTCTCTGGCGGGCGGTCAGAAGGACAATGCCATTACCAGAGAATGTGTGGCAGAAATCCTTGTGGACGCAGCAGATAAGGCGCTGGTAAAAAGAATTTGCAGAGGGATTTCAGAAAAATTTAAGAGAAGAATATGCGGCAAGCGACGAGGGAATTACAGCAGAGGTAAAAGAGCTGGGCGCTTCCAGGAGAACGCGCTTCATCCCACCAGCCGTGAGAAGGTTGTGTTCTATCTCATGAACGTTCCTTTTGGGATTGTAAAATGAGCGGAACGATTGAAGGCCTGGTTGAGACTTCCAGCAATATCGGCATTCTCCTTCTGAAAGAGGACGAGCTTTTCGCAAGCTCCGGCGTGCGCAGCTCCGTGGAGGCTGCCAGAGACGCACTTTCTGACAAGATTGAATACCTGACTGAGTTCCTGGGCGGGGATATGAGATTCTTGGAGAATATCCGGCATGGGGGAGTACAGAAAGGATTCCCAGCTTCGCGATAAAATGGTGGACGTCTACGAAAAAATGTACGGTGAGAAACCGCAGGTAGTGGCAATACACGCCGGCCTGAGTGCGGACTCTTTTACAAAAAAATGGAAGGTCTGGACTGCGTTTCTCTGGAAGGCCGAACATGTTCGATATCCACACCTCCGAGGAGAAGCTGGAGATTGCTTCCGTGGAAAGAGTCTGGAACTATCTGGTGGAAGTGCTGAAAGCGCTGAGGGATTAACAGAAGAGTGACAAAAGGGGCGTCGTAAAACTGCGGCGTCTCTTATTTTTTTCAATTTTGTGTCATATGCTGCCACATTCCGCATATATAAAAATGGTGGGATCTGGGAGGTGGCTATGAAGACACGTCAGTGGAGATGGATCGTTCTTTTTGTGGTGACAGTCCTGTTTTCTGCATCCATGGAGGAAATGATCCGGGAACGGGCGCAGGCTTCGGTTCTGCAGGAAGATACCGGCACGACCATGGCGTTTCGCGAACAATATTTTCTGCCGGAGCTTTTGGAGGCTCTTACGGAAAAAAACAACAGGCAGATTGGAGTTTTCCCGCGTTTTGACGGCTTCCATGCTGAACGGAGATTTTTTCCGGAGGAGCTTTCTTTTGACAGCGCTCCCTACATAAAATACAAGAGGCAGGAATTTTATAAGCTGCAGAAGCTCTATGAGGCCATCTGGTGCGATGTGGCCTGCTTTCCCTGGCGGGCGGAACCTTTTCCTATGAGGACACCTTCGGTGCGCCAGAACCTATGGCGGAGACCGGATCCACGAGGGGACAGATCTGTTTGGAGAAAAAGAGGTAAGCGGCTATTATCCCGTGCTCAGCATGACAGACGGCGTGGTGGAGCAGGCAGGGTGGCTTCCTCTGGGTGGATATCGGCTGGGGATCCGCGCAGAGGGCGGCGCATATTTTTATTATGCGCATCTTTCTCAGTATGAAAGGAATTTACGGAAGGGGAGGCTGTGTCCGCAGGGGATATTCTGGGCTATATGGGCAATACGGGATACGGGCAGGAGGGAACCGCGGGCAAATTTCGGTGCACCTGCATCTGGGCATTTACATTACAACAGAGGAACATCCGAGCTTTCGGTAAATCCCTACTGGATTTTGAGGGCTGCGGAGAAAAAGATGAGAAAGTATATATATTAGTGGAAAATTTGTGCTATAATAGGAGCACTTAAGGAATTTCAGAAACGAAAAATAAGGAGCAGTATGTTATGGAAATACAGTTGTGGAGAAGTATTCTCTGCCCCTACGAGCTTGCAGTCCGGGAGCTGGTGGTCAAGTTTGAGCATATGATCGACGAGCACAGGCAGAACGACTTATATTCTCCCATTGAGCAGGTTCGCGGACGTGTAAAAAGCGTGTCCAGTATTTTGGAAAAATGCAGCGCAAGCACATTCCTCTGGAGCGCCTGGAGGAGGATGTGGAGGATATCGCGGGAATCCGCATCATCTGCCAGTTTGAGGAGGATATAGAGACGGTTGCGGCCATGATCCAGAACCGCGGCGATATGGAGATCAAAAAGTGAGAAGGATTATCTGCGGCACATCAAGCAGAGCGGCTACCGCAGCTATCACCTGATCATCTACTATACGGTGGAGACCATAAACGGACCAAAGAAACTGCAGGTGGAGGTGCAGATCCGCACCATGGCGATGAATTTCTGGGCCACCATTGAGCATTCTCTGCAGTACAAATACCGCGGTGACATGCCGGAGCATGTGGCAGAGCGGCTGAGCAAGGCGGCGGACGCGATCATTTCGCTGGATCATGAAATGTCTTCTGTGCGCAATGAGATCATGGATGCCCAGAATTCATCTCAGATGCAGTCCAATCTTGTAAAAGACATTCTCAACAACATTGAGAATATGTATAAAGTTTCCAACAAACGGGAGGTCATGAAGATCCAGGACGAATTTCTGCGTGTTTACAGGACCAAGGGACATCCGGAAGCTGCAGCGTTTTCACAGGCAGCTGGATATCATTGCAGAGGGCTACCGCGCGCAGGCAGTTCATTATCATGTATAGAGAGGTTTGTATGCTGAAAGACAAAAAAGCAGTGTTGTTTGATCTGGATGGCACGTTGGTGGATTCCATGTGGGTATGTCCCAGATCGACATAGATTATCTGGGACGCCACGGACTGACTGTGCCCGAGGGACTGCAGCAGGATGTGGAAGGTATGGGATTTACGGAGGTTGCCGTATATTTTAAGGAACGGTTCCACCTTGGGGATTCCGTGGAAACCATAAAGAAAAGTTGGCAGGACATGGCGATGGAGCAGTACAGCAGTCAGGTTTTGCTGAAGCCGGAGCAGAAAGCTTCCTCAGGTATCTGAAGAAACAGGGGATCAAAACCGCGGTGGCTTCAGCAATTCCCTGCCTCTGATCGAGGCGGCGCTTACAGGCCCGCGGGGTGAGGGACTGTTTTGACGTCATCATCACCGCCTGCGATGTAAAGAAAGGCAAACCGGCGCCGGATGTGTATCTGGAGGCGGCGAGGCAGCTTTGTACAGAGCCCTCGGCCTGTCTGGTATTTGAGGACATTGTGCCGGGGATCCTGGCGGAAAAGCGGCGGGCATGGAAGTGTGCGCCGTACACACGATAAATACAGTGAATTTCAGGAAAAAGAAAAAGAGCGTGTGCAGACTATTACATAGAGTCCCTATGCACAGGTGCTGGACAATACATATGAGGTCAGATAGATGAATTTTTTACCGGTAACAAAACAGGAAATGAAAGAACGGGGGGATGGACCGGGCGGACTTTGTTTATATTACAGGGGACGCCTACGTGGACCATCCTTCCTTTGGTTTGGCTATCATAAGCCGTCTCCTGGAAAGCGAAGGGGCTACCGCGTATGCATGCTGCCTCAGCCGGACTGGAGGAAACCGGAGAGCATCTGCGATATTCGGAGAGCCGCGCCTTGGGTTTCTTGTGAGCGCGGGAAATATGGATTCCATGGTGAACCATTATACGGTGTCCAAAAACACCGAACAAAGACGCCTACGCTCGGGGGGCGCTATGGGGCTGCGTGACCGGGCGGCCATTGTATATGGAAATCTCATCCGGCGTACCTACAAACACACGCCGGTGATCCTGGCGGATCGAGGCCAGTCTGCGCCGTCTTTCCCATTATGATTACTGGGAGGACCGCGTGCGAAGAAGCGTGCTCCCTGGACGCGGGGGCAGATTTGATTTCTTATGGAATGGGAGAGCATTCCATTCTGAAATTGCGGAAGCCCTTGACAGCGGGATTCCGGTGCAGGAACTCACCTACATTCCGGGAACTGTTTTCAAGACCAGAGATATTTCCGGCGTTTATGATGCAGTCGTGCTGCCCTCCTTCGAGGAGAGCGCATCGGACAAGCAGGCCTATGCAAAAAGCTTTGCCCTGCAGTATGAGAACACAGATCCGTTTACGGCCAGGCCGCTGGTTGAGAGCTACGGGGCAAAGGGCTATGTGGTGCAGAATCCTCCGGCGCGGCCGCTTACCCAGACAGAAATGGACGATGTGTACGGGCTTCCCTATGCGGGACCTGGCATCCCATGTACGATGCAAAGGGAGGGATTCCGGCTCTTTCAGAGGTGAAATTCAGTCTCACCAGCAACCGGGGCTGTTTTGGAGGCTGCAGCTTCTGTGCGCTTACCTTTCATCAGGGACGGATCCTGCAGACGAGAAGCCACGAATCCATTGTGGCGGAAGCAAAAAAGATGACGGAAGATCCGGAGTTTAAAGGCTATATTCATGATGTGGGAGGCCCACGGCAGATTTTCGGCATCCCTCCTGTGAAAAACAGCTCACGAAGGGTGTCTGTAAACACCGGCAGTGCCTGTTTCCCTCACCATGCCCCAATCTTGCGGCAGACCATGAGGACTATGTCTGTCTGCTTCCGGAAGCTTCGGGCGATCCCGAAGGTAAAAAGTGTTTATCCGCTCCGGCGTGCGGTTTGATTACGTGCTGGCGGATAAAAATCCGGCGTTTCTTTCCGAGCTTGTGCGCCACCATGTGAGCGGGCAGCTTCGCGTTGCGCCGAGCATGTTTCCGATGAAGTATTGCGGCTTATGGGCAAACCGCCGCATCAGGTGTACGAGAAATTTTTAAAGGCCTACGAAAAGAAAATAAAAAAGCAGGGGAAGCAGCAGTATGCGGTGCCCTATTTTATGTCCTCCCATCCGGCTGTACCATGAAAGAGGCGGTCAAAGCTTGCGGAATACGTAAGTGATCTTGGATTTACGCCGGAGCAGGTTCAGGATTTTTATCCAACGCCATCAACACTTTCTACCTGTATGTATTACACAGGAATCCATCCGCTGACAGGCGAAAAGGTATATGTGCCGAAAAATCCACACGAAAAAGCAATACAGCGAGCACTGATGCAGTATAAAAATCCGGAAAATCGCGAACTGGTCCTGGAAGGACTTAAGATGACCGGACGTATGGATCTGGTCGGCTTTGGACCGAAATGTCTGATCCGTCCCAGAGGAAAAGGGTCCAACGGAAAAGGCGGAAAGAAACGGCGAAACCATGGAGAAAAAAAACAAAAAACAAAAGACATCCAACGGAGTTCGGCACATGAAAGATACCAGAAAAAGAAAAACAAAAAAAGGTGATTTCGGTTATTTTAACAGCGAAAAAAAACGAAGACTCCTGATCACCGCAGGATTATTTTCGCTTCCACTGCTCATTTTCTTTGTGGCGTGGGCCGTCAACGGAACAAGAATGACAGTCTGGACGGTTCTGACCGTAGTAGGCTGTCTGCCAGGATGTAAATCCATGGTAAGCCTGATCATGATCCTGTTACGTCATCCTATGGATGAAAAGCTCTATAAAGAGATCCGCAAGCATGCCGGTGACTTGGTCATGTCCTATGAAATGTACATGACTTTTTATGAGAAAAGCGGTTATCTGGACGCTGTTGCCGTGTGCGGAAATACAGTAGTGGGTTACACCAGTGATCCAAAAGCAGATATCGCCTACCTTGCAGAGCAGTCACAGAAAATCATCCGTAAAAACGGATATAAAGTAGATGTAAAGATCCTGAGGGACCTGAAACCCTATCTAGAACGTCTGGATTCTATGAATGAGCACAAAGAATCTTTGAGACGGGATTAAATTCACGCCGGATGAGCGATACCCGGATCTTTCAGGGAAGAACTGATCAAACATACGATCCTGGCAATCTGTCTGTAGGAGCATTATATAATGAAAGAAATTTATCATTAACGAAAACGAGGCCGGACAGCGTTTTGACAAATATTTGGCCAAGCTTCTCCGTGAAGCTCCAAAGAGTTTTTCTACAAAATGATGAGGAAAAAAAATATCACGCTCAATGGAAAAAAAGCCACCGGGAATGAAAAGCTGTTTTCAGGGAGATCATGTAAAACTGTTTTTAAGTGATGAAACATTTGAAAAATTCAGCGGAAATGATTCTGCTCCACGGGCACATTATGCTCTGGATATCATTTACGAGGATGAAAATATCCTGTTGATCAACAAACCGGCAGGAATGCTTTCTCAGCCTGCTGATGACGGAACCCCTTCACTGGTAGAATATCTGACTGGCTATCTTCTGAAAAATGGCTCTCTTACAGAGAATGATCTGAGAACCTTTCGTCCTTCCGTATGCAACCGCCTTGACCGCAATACCAGCGGACTGATAGCGGCAGGCAAAAGCCTTTCCGGTCTGCAGGAACTTTCAGGGATGTTCAAGTCCAGGGAACTTCATAAATATTACCTCTGTCTTGTGGAGGGAGTTTTAAAAGAAGAAAGATATATCAAAGGTTATCTGGCAAAAGATAAAAAAAGCAATAAAGTAACCATCTATAAACAAGAGAAAGAAAATGCCCTTCCAGTGGAAACAAAGTATTATCCGTTGGGTACCAATGGAACCCGTACCCTTCTTAAGGTTGAACTGATCACAGGACGTGCACATCAGATCCGAGCTCACCTTGCTTCGGAGGGACATTCGATTGTTGGTGATCCCAAATATGGAAAAGCCGATAAAAAACTGAAAGGACAGCTGCTTCATTCTTTTCGAATGGAGTTTCCATCTATGAAAGGAAGCCTGTCATATTTATCCGGGAAGGTCTTTACGGCACCGCTTCCGGAAATCTTTCTCAGAACACTAAAAGAGGAAAAGTTGGAGGAGAGTTATTATGAAAATCTGGAATGAAATATGGGATTACCTCAAGATGATCATCATCGTGGTAGTTGTAGTTCTTTTGATCAACAATGTGGTACTGATCAATGCAAAGATCCCGTCAGAATCTATGGAAAATACCATTATGACCGGGGATCGTATCTTTGGCTATCGTCTGGCCTATGGTCTGAATATGGATGTATTTGGTCACGAGATCTCAAAAAAATGGAAAGATCCGGAACGCTTTGACATTGTGATCTTCAAATATCCGGATGATGAGTCCCAGCTGTTCATCAAACGTATCATCGGTCTTCCCGGAGATAAAGTAGAGATCAAAGATGGTAAAGTTTATATCAATGATTCAGAGACACCTCTGGATGATTCCTTTGTGTCGGAAACTCCTCTTGGAAGCTTCGGACCATACGAAGTACCGGAAAACTGTTACTTTATGATGGGAGACAACCGTAACAATTCCAAGGATTCCCGATACTGGCAGAATACATATGTACAGTTTGATCAGATCGTCGGAAAGGCGGAGATCCGTTATTTCCCATCCATCAAACTTCTAAATTAAAGGGCAGACTTTATGGCAACATGGAACAGCAGAGGACTTCGTGGTTCTACTCTGGAGGAACTTATCAATCGTACCAATGAGCAGTACAGGGAAAAGGGACTGGCCCTCATCCAGAAAATCCCGACGCCGATTACTCCGGTTAAAATGGATAAAACCTCCCGGCATATCACGCTGGCATATTTTGAACAGAAAAGTACGGTGGATTACATAGGAGCAGTACAGGGAATCCCTGTCTGCTTCGATGCAAAAATGCTGTGTAAAAACTTTTCCCCCTTGCGAACATTCATCCGCATCAGGTAGAATTTATGAAGGCCTTTGAAAGGCGCAGAGAGGCGTGGCCTTTTTTCTGATCTTTTTCAGCAATGAAAACCGCTTTTATTATCTTACCCTGCAGAAACTTCTTGCATTTTGGAAAGCGTATGGAAGAGGGCGGGAGAAAAAGTTTTCAGCGAAAAGAGCTTGACGAGGCGTTTTATCTGCCCCAGCGAGGCGGGATTCTCGTGCCCTATCTGGACGGGATCCAGCTGGATTTAAAAATGCGGGATTGACAAGTTTCGGTTCTTTGTTTATAATTTATGTAATTTTTTATGTGATAGCATAGTGCGATAAAGTATCGGCTCATGTGCTTCCCGACAGGAGGTTGCAGGATTATGCAGAGGATTTTTCATACACCGGAGGGTGTCCGGGATATTTATGATGGAGAATGCAGCCAGAAACAGGCACTGCAGGAGAAGCTTCACAGGTATTATTCACCGCTATGGCTTCTGACGACATTGAGACGCCGACCTTTGAATTTTTTGAGGTATTCGGCAAGGAAGTAGGAACCATTGCGTCAAGGGATTTATACAAATTTTTTGACCGGGAGGAAATACGCTGGTGCTCCGCCCGGATTTCACGCCCTCGGTTTCCAGAGCCTGCGCTACCTATTTTGCGCCGGAGGAGCAGCCGGTAAGTCTTTGCTATACCGGCAAAACCTTTATCAACAACTCCAGCTACCAGGGGCGGCTGAAGGAAGCCACGCAGATGGGCGTGGAGCGTATTGGAGATGCTTCCGCGCAGGCAGATGCCGAGCTTCTTGCCATGACGGCGGAATGCTTACTGGAGGCTGGCCTTACAGAGTTTCAGATCAGTGTGGGGCAGGTGGATTATTTTTGAATCCCTTCTGCGCGAGGCGGAGCTGGACGAGGGGGGAAGAACGGCTTCGCTTTCTCATTTCCCAGAAGAATTACTGGGGGTGGAAGAGCTGGTGCAGGAGCAGAAACTGAAAAAAAGTCTGGCTGCGGCCTTTGTGGAGCTGCCGCAGATGTTCGGCTCCACAGAGGTCCTGAAAAAAAGCAGGACAGCTTACGCGCAATGCCAGGGCGCTGGAGGCGGTGTCCCGTCTCCGGGAGATCTATGATATTCTGAAGCTCTACGGATACGAAAAATACATAAGCTTTTGATTTTGGAATGCTGAGCAAATATCAGTATTATACCGGCATTATCTTTCAGGCGTTTACCTATGGGATCGGCGAGCCTTTAGTGAAGGGCGGCCGCTACAACGAGCTGATGAAGCACTTCGGGCGTCCGGCGCCGTCCATAGGATTTGCCATCGTGGTAGACAATCTTTGCAGGCTTTGACGCGGCAGAAGATTTCCATGCCGGAAGAGCCGGTATTCCAGGTGCTTACGTATCCGGAAGATGCCTGGGAAGCAGCGGTAAAAAAGCCAGAGAGCTCCGTTCAAAAGGTGTTCGTGTGGCTCTTTATCCGGAAAAGGAGGAGCTTTTATGAGATATCTGACTTTTGCGCTGACCAAAGGACGTCTCGCCGAAAAAACCATGGATATGCTGGAAAGCATAGGGATCACCTGCCGGGAAATGCGGGACAAATCCTCCAGAAAACTGATTTTTGTCAACGAGGAGCTGAAGCTGAAATTCTTTCTGGCAAGGGACCGGATGTGCCCACTTATGTGGAATACGGCGCCGCGGACATCGGTATTGTCGGGAAGGATACCATACTGGAGGAGGGGCGGAAGCTCTACGAAGTTATGGATCTGGGCTTCGGCGCCTGTCGCATGTGCGTCTGCGGCCGGAAGAGGCGCGCAAATACCTTTCGGGAAATCAGCTGATCCGTGTGGCAACGAAATATCCGGTCATTGCCAAGGATTATTTTTATGACAAGAGACATCAGACGGTGGAGATCATCAAGCTGAACGGTTCCATCGAGCTTGCGCCCATTGTGGGGCTTTCCGAGGTGATTGTGGACATCGTGGAGACCGGAAGTACACTGAAGGAAAACGGACTGAAGGTGCTGGAAGAGGTCTGCCCGCTGTCTGCAAGAATGGTAGTCAATCAGGTAAGCATGAAAATGGAAGATGAACGGATCGGAAAGATCATCCACGATCTGCGTGCGGTTTTGAAAGAAGGATAAGGATAAACGCTATAGACAAAAAGGGAAGGAAGGCAGAAGATATGCGCACAGTGAAACTGACGAAAGAGACAACCAGGGGGATCCTTGAAAATCTGTTGAAGAGAAGTCCCCAGAGCTATGGAACATACGAGTCTGCGGTGCATGAGATTTTGGAGCAGGTTCACAAAGAGGGAGATTCTGCGGTGTTTGCTTATACAAAAAGTTTGACGGCGCCGAGATCGACGAAGACCGTATCCGGGTAAGCGCTGCGGAGATAGAAGAAGCCTATTCTCTGGTAAGCCCGGAGCTTCTCGCGGTTATCCGAAAAGCCCTTGTCAATATCAAAGCTATCACGAAAGGCAGAGACAGAACAGCTGGTTCACTTCAACAGAGGAAGGCACCATGCTGGGGCAGAAGGTGACGCCTCTGAACCGGGTGGGGTTTATGTTCCAGGCGGAAAAGCGGTCTATCCTTCTTCTGTGCTCATGAATGTGGTTCCGGCCAAGGTTGCGGGCGTGCCCCATATTGTGATGACCACCCCTCCGGATAAGAATGGAAAAATCGAGCCGTCCACTCTGGTGGCGGCAAAGAGGCGGGGGCAGACGAAATCTACAAGGTGGGAGGCGCCCAGGCCATTGCGGCGCTTGCCTACGGAACAAAAGAGCATCCCCAAGGCAGACAAGATCGTGGCCCGGCAATATTTTTTGTGGCGCTTGCCAAAAAAAGCAGTGTACGGCCATGTGAGCATTGATTCGGTTGCCGGTAAAGCGAGATTCTGGTGCTTGGCGGACGAGACGGCAAATCCGCGCTATGTGGCAGCGGATCTTCTGTCTCAGGCAGAGCATGATGAAATGGCTTCCGCGATCCTCATCACCACCAGCAGGGAGCTGACGGCAAGGGTGGAAGTCAGAGATAGACGGTTTTCTGGAAACGCTTTCCCGCAGGGAGATCATGGAAAAATCCCTGGAAAATTTCGGCTATATCCTTCTGGCAGACACCATGGACGAGGCCATTGAGGCTGCCAATGAGATCGCATCGGAGCATATGGAAATTGTCACTGCCAATCCCTTTGAGGTGATGATGAAAGTAAAAAATGCGGGGGCTGTCTTTATCGGGAGAACAGCTCCGAGCCGCTGGGAGACTATTTTGCAGGTCCGAACCATGTGCTTCCACCAACAAGGACAGCCAAATTTTTCTCGCCTCTTTCGGTGGATGATTTTGTGAAAAATCAAGCATCATCTATTATTCCCGAAGTGCGCTTGAGGCGGTCCACAAGGATATCATTCAGTTTGCACAGGCGGAGCGGCTGACCGCCCACGCCAATTCCATTGCCGTGCGGTTTGAGGAGGAAGAGAAATGACAAGAGGCTTCGGCAGAGCGGAACACCCAGAGACGGAGATCAAGCTGAAGCTTGTCCTGGACGGAAAGGGCTACAGCGACATTGCCACCGGCGTGGGATTTTTTGACCATATGCTGGACGGTTTTACGCGCCACGGGCTGTTTGACCTGTGTCTGCGGGTACATGGAGATCTGAAGGTTGACGATCATCACACAGTGGAGGACACGGGCATTGTTCTGGGAACCGCCATCAGGGAGGCGCTGGGCGACAAAAGGCATCCGCCGCTACGGACATTTCATTCTTCCCATGGATGAGTGCCTGGTGCTCTGTGCCATAGACCTGTGCGGGCGTCCGTATTTTTCCTTTGACGCGCAGTTTCCCACAGAAAAAATCGGCGACATGTCTGCGGAAATGATAAGAGAGTTCTTTTACGCGGTATCCTACAACTGCGGAATGAACCTGCATATCCGGGGTGCTTACCCCGGGAAACAGTCACCACATGGCGGAGGCCATGTTTAAATGCATTTGCCAAAGCGCTGGATATGGCGGCGGGCAAAGACGAACGCATTGAGGATGTGCTGTCCACAAAGGGCACACTTTGACAAGGAGAACGATTATGAAAAAAGCTATGATACCCTGCCTTTATCTTCAGAGCGGGCAGGCAGTGACCGGATTCGGGCAGAGAAATCTGTTTCGGGGCGGAGATGTTCTTGCGACTTGCCGCTTTTTACAGGGAAACCGGCGCGGACGAGCTTCTGATCTTTTGACTTTTCTTCCAGGGATGAGGAGCATGACCGCGCCATCGGAAAAAATCAAAGAGGTGTGCCTGGAAGCAGAAATCCCCGTCATTGCGGCGGGCAATATCAAGCGCCTGGAGGATGTCAAAAAGCTCATCTATGCCGGATGCAGCAAAGGTATCCCTGAATTTTTCCAAAGGAGAGCAACATTGCGCTTCTTGAAGAAGCCTCAAGCGTTTCGGAAAAGAAAAAATGCTGGTGAGTATTTCTGATCTGGAAGAATTTACACAAAAATCAGAAGCTTATTGAGGCGTATGCCTGCGGTGTCCTGGAACCCTGATCCGATTGAGGACGCCCTGGGGGAGATTTCCTCCATTCCGGTGATCCTTCATACGGAAGAAAGCAGGCAGGAGGCGCTTTTGCCATTTCTCCAAAAATAACGTGGCGGGCTTAAGCGGCTCCTGCATCAGCGATGCCAAGGAGGAGCTGCTGATCTTTAAGCAGGCGTGCAGAAAAAACAATATCCCAGTAAACCTCTGGGGAAAGCAGCATTTCCTGGTCAGAGTTCAAGACAGGGGCAGACGGTCTGATCCCGGTGGTGGTACAGGATTACAAGACAGAAGAAGTGCTTATGGTTGCCTACATGAATGAGGAAGCCTTTGACCTTACGATCCAGACCGGAAAAATGACCTACTGGAGCCGGAGCCGCCAGGAGCTCTGGACCAAGGGCATGACCTCGGGCATGTACAGTATGTGAAGGCGCTTCTCATAGACTGCGACAACGATACCCTGCTGGCGAAGGTGGCGCAGGTGGGGCAGCCTGCCATACGGGAAACAGAAGCTGCTTTTACCGCACGCTGGTTCAGAAAGAATACGAGGACACAAATCCCCGGAAGATATTTCAGGATGTCTATGAGGTGATCCTGGACAGAAAGAAGCATCCAAAGGAAGGCTCTTATACCAACTATCTTTTTGACAAGGGAATTGACAAGATCCTCAAAAGGTGGGGGAGGAGTGCACGGAAATCATCATTGCGGCGAAGAATCCGGACAAAGAAGAGATCAAATATGAGATTTCGGATTTCCTCTATCATGTCATGGTGCTCATGGCTGAGCGCGGCGTTACCTGGGAGGACATCACGAGAGAGCTTGCGAGAAGATAACAAGACAGTGAGAGGAATTTTTTATGATTACACTTATTGAAAAGCTATACGCGTTCTTGTGGGGGGATCTGATCACCATTCCCATTCCGGGGATAGGAGAGCTTGGTCTTTCCCTTTTGGTGATCCTTTTGATACCCACAGGAATTTATTTTACCATACGGACAAAATTTCTGCCCATCCGTCTGTTTCCGGATATGGTGCGCGCAACCGTGGAAAAAAAAGAACGGCAAAGGCGATGCGCTGTCTTCTTTGCAGACGCTGGTTGTGTCAACAGCCACCCGCGTGGGCATGGGCAATCTGGTGGGGGTTGTGGCGGCCATTTCCGTGGGCGGCGCCGGATCGGTATTCTGGATGTGGGTGACAGCGCTGATCGGCTCATCGACTGCCTTTATTGAGGCGACTCTGGCGCAGCTTTACAAAGAAAAAAGACCCTCTGTGGGGGGATACCGGGGTGGTCCGGCTTATTATATCCACAGCTATATGACAAAGAAGACCGGAAAGCCGGGCAGACGATACACCATTCCGGCAGTTCTCTTTGCGCTGTCCGGTCTGATCTGCTGGTTCGGCATCAGCCAGGTGATCGGAAATTCCGTCACCTCTGCATTCAAAAATGCGTTTCATATTCCGCCGATCTACACCACGATTTTTCTGGTGGCTGGCAGCGGTGATCGTGCTCCGCAAAAATACAACGGTCAAGGTGCTTGACGTTATGGTGCCCATTATGGCAGGCTGTTATTTTGTGATGACGGTGATCCTGATCCTTATGAATCTTGACAAAAATTCCAGGTGTGTTCCAGCGGATCTTTGCGGAAGCCTTCGGCCTTCGTCAGGTGGCAGCCGGCGGGTTTGCAGGCGTATTGATGAACGGCGTGAAGAGGCCTTTCCAATGAGGGGGCAGTGGCTCCGCGCCCCTGTGCAGCAGCGGCGGCAGAGAGTGACAGTCCGGCCAAAGTTGGGCATTGCAGGCGCTTGTATTTATTGATACCATAGTCATCGCAGCTGCACCGCAATGATCAATGCTTCTGCGCCGGAGGAGATTACCGGCGGACTGGTCGGAATGGATCTTCTGCAGGCAGCCATGGATTACCATCTGGGAACGTTCGGCGTTGTCTTTATTGCCATTACGTTGCTGCTGTTCAGCTTTTTCCACCTTTATCGGCATACTGTTTTATGCCAGAAGCAATGTATCCTACCCTGTTCGGCGACAACTGGACGTCCCAGACACTCTATAAGGTGATCGCGCTTGTGATGCTTTCATCGGCGGAATCGCCGCCTACACCTTTGTGTGGGATCTGGGGATGTGGGCGTAGGCCTTATGACGGTATTAACATTGCCTTTCTCTATCTCCTGTCGGGCAGGCGCTGGGGGCACTTAAGGAGTATGAAAAGAAGAAAAGATAAAAAACAGAGGTGGATTTTATGTCACAAAAGTAAAAAAAAAAAGTTTGCATCCGATACGTCCAAAAGAAGTGCGGCAGACTGGGCAAAAGCGCTGGCTGTTTTGTGTGGGCCTGACCGTGGCGCATTTCGGCGTGACGCTGTTTCTTCTGTCCGCCTTGGCAAAGATACCTTTACGGTATTGATACAGGGAATGGCAGTGACCTTTCATACAACGGTGGCCTGATGCACATTATCGTGCTGACGATCCTTGTACCCGATCCTCATGCTTGTCACAACAAAGGGATATATCAAGCCGGGCTCCTTTGTGTGCGCAATTCTCGGCGGTGTTGTGATCGATGTGTTTACCTGGATGCTGGAGGCCGCATTAACGTGGATTCGCCCATGCTCGTGCGCGTGGTCAGCATGCTGGCCGGCTGTGTGATCCTTTCGGTTGGAATGTCCATTGTCATTAACAGCAACGGTGGACCGGGAGAACGACCTCATTGCCATTATTCTGTCGGACAAGATAGAATGTCTGGAATTTCGCTGGATTCGTGTTATTTGTGATGTGGTGTTT
>VOFE01001777.1_pt1 | contig 40001 bp, 57 predicted proteins | sample 5384071 | NCBI WGS metagenome assembly VOFE01 (sample SAMN12384724, study PRJNA508395) | human gut metagenome | isolation source: healthy gut D | host: Homo sapiens
ACGATCTCCCGCCGTCTCTCTTCCGGCATCCGCAATGCTTTATCAAAGTCCTCGGCTGTATATTCTACTCCGATCGAAAATCCTTCCGGGGCGCGCCCTTCCTGCTCCCCGATTGATCCCAGCAAAATGCAATCCGGCTCGTTCCATCGTCACGAATAAAATCCGGATGGCTATAATCAATATGCATGGTCGATCAGCAGCTCTGCATTCACCCCGAAAAGCTTATACAGCAGATCTTCGTTATAGTAATCATCTTCTCCGCCCAGTGAACACCGGGCAATATCTCCCATCGTATACAGATCCTGTGCATGCAGCTTCTTCTGGTAACCCGCCCCCACACGCCAGAAATCCGTCAGCGGTTCATGGTTCCACAACAGTCTGCGGTAGCTCATCTCATCAAGCTCCGCGATCCGCGCGCCACGTTCATCCGGCTGCATATGCTTCGCCTCGATATCCATCGCAATCTTTGCCAGATACAGATTCGTTCCAATCCCCGCCGTCGCCGTGATTCCTGTCGTTTCATAGACATCCCGTATCATTGTCTCTGCAAGCTGTCTTGCTGTCATCTGATAGGTATTCAGGTATGTCGTCGCATCAATGAACACCTCATCCACCGAATAGACATGCATATCCTCCGGCGCGACATATTTCAGGTAGATATCGTAAATGCGCGTACTGTATTCCATGTAATGTGCCATCCGCGGCTTCGCCGCAATATAGTCCAGCGCCAGCCTTGGATCCGCTTTCACCTTCAGATTTTCATACGACGATCCGTTAAATTCCCGCCCCGGTGCAAATGCCAGCCGCTGACGGTTGATCTCTTTTACCCGCTGCACAACTTCGAACAAGCGCAACGAGAAAAATCCTTGACCACTAGCACTTTCACACGTCCCATCAACACTGCTGCCAACAACCTTTCATATGCGGCCGTCGTTGTGTCATTCCACTGTACCCCTCGTCTTTATATTCAATTATCGTATATTTATTCGTTGGATTGCATTTATTATCTGTCAAATAACTTTTTTTGTGGGACATTTTCCTCTTCCTGTAGAAATTGTTGGTCATGCAGCCAATTTAAGATCATTTTTTCTGATGCTCAATACTGCCTTCTTTGGAACCGGTTCGATCCTGTTTAGAAATGCGCAAATACATCGCAATCTGTCTGTCTCCTGCATCCAAATTTTCCATCTCTATTCATCCATATACGGCAGCTCGATCATGACGGTTACACTCGTACCATGCTGAATGTCCGTTTCTACATCAATACTGCCCCGCATCATTTTTACTATACTATTCACGATTTTTTAATCCTAGACCACATCCGGAATATGCGCCTTTTTCACACGTTCCGAGCGGCAGAACGGTTCGTACAGATATTCCATAAATTCAGGCTCTATCCCCATTCCGTTATCCTTTACTTCCATAACGTAACAGGATTTCCCATCCTGTGCAGCACGTTCTGTCAGGGTAACAGTGATCATTCCCTGCTCCGGGGTGAATTTCACGCTATTCTCCATCAGATACTGCAATATCTGCTGTATTCTTCCCCTGTCACCAACAACTTTTTATGTACCAGTCCGTCACTTATGATCTTGACCTGCTGTCGTTTCGCCGTACTTTCCGGCTGTAATTGTGCAGCAACATATTCTATCATTTCTGTCATATCAAACAATTGATCTGCCAATGTTACTTTGCCGAGTTCGATCTGGCTCATATCCAATACTTTGTCCAATATATTCAATAAGTCATCGCCGTAGTCTGCAATCTTTTCCAGATATTGTTCCAGTTTATCCGGTTCCTCTCAAATGAATATACATAAGAGATAACATCCCCGCTATTGCATTCATAGGCGTCCTGATTTCGTGGGAAATATTCGCATATAATTCACTTTTGAAACGTTCTGTCAACATCTGCTTGGAAATATCATTGACGATGCAGGCACAGTATCACAAGGCCTGCAGAAAACATTGCACACGAATATATCTGCCATATTCTTCTGAAATATCCTCTATCTCACTTTTATGATTTTCATACGCTGCATTATAAAATATACGCAGCCACCGCGGATTCATATTTTGAAATAGCATAGGACACTGTTCTTCTATTGTTCGTCCCTCTTCAACACGAACCAGATTCATCAAAGCTTGATTGAAAAATACCGGAGTATATGAGAAAAGGCTTTCCACCTTCATCCAGATCAACACGGACAATGCAGAAAGCCTGACTGCTGTTGGCAAAAATATTAATATCAAATTCTTGCACTGAGTGTCCTCCTTTATTGATCCATGTATTAATGATCATCTATTTCATTAGGATACTCTGTGACAAGGATAAAGTCAACAACCCGTTGCAAATAATCCATTTTATTCGACATTTTTCAACGCTTCGTCCATTGGGATCTTCTGTATCTTATGATATTGTGTCGCTGCAACAACTGCATAAGAAACCATGATCATAACAAACATTTTCGGATAAATATCCGGTGAATAATATAAGGTAAGCCAGCCGTTAAATTCCATCATGATTGCTTTATAGATCACGGTCATAAATAACGTTGCTATGGCAAAACCAACCAGAGTACTGAGAGCTACGACCCAGCTGGTCGCTAACAGGTACAGCCTTGCGATCTCCTTATTTTCATAACCGAGAATTTTAACCATCGAAATGGACGTAGTATTCCGTTCCAAGATCAATTTGGTGAGCAGATAGATCAGGAGTACCGCCAATAGCACCGCAAACACATTGATCATTTGAAACATAGATCCCATGGAAACATCCAACTGTCTGGATAACTTTGTCATATCGTCAACAGTAATGCAGCTATCCACATATTTTTCGTCAATATCCGTCAATTTGCGATTCGACAAATACCCGGTAAAATATTTACTTTCTTCCGGTGTGGAAAGCTGCGCCAACAGCACTTCCGGATAACTCATCGCAAGCTGCATCATATCCACTTCTTCATCAAACGTATCACGGTACTTGTCAATATCCATAAATACGGACAGACCCGCTGCGTAGGCAACGGTTTCCTTTACACGGAAACGATACTTTTTACCGGAATATTCATCCTGCAATTGTAAAGTGTCTCCCTTTTTCACACCGTATTTTTCTGCAAAACTATCCGAGATCATAACTCCATCTTCGGGCAGTCTATGCTTAAAGTATTTGCTGTTTTGTTCTAATCCCATAATGCTGATCGACTCATCTTTGGAACCTTTATATATCAGAGAGGTCATGCAATATTTTCTGCCTGATCATCTGAAGTCCGTACGGGCGCTTTCAAAACATATTGATAATCCGCAAGCATTCCGTTTACCACTTCATTTTGTAATGAGACAATAGTGGAATCATCATCATACCAAACAACAGCAGAAGACTGGCAAATAACATTCCGGCAAACAATGTAATGTAACTGGAACGGTTTTGTGTGATCACGCGAATACGGAAACGGTTAAAAACGACCACTTCGGCAAACGCATCGCTTTCTTTTTCTTTTTTGCGGTCAAGGTCTCGGCGCAGGAAACGCAACGGAGATAATTGCAATTTACTCTGCAGTGACAGCACGTTCACGATCAGCATAATAATCAGCGGAACCACTGTCGTGATAACGAACGCCTTTGCATTCCAAATCGTCACATAAGTCGGCAGACTGTAACTGCCGTAATACATATCTGCTACTATGCCCTTAAAATACGTGTATCCAAGTACATTTCAAGTGCACAGGCAAGAAACGTGACAGTCATCGGAACCGCTAAGTAATGACGCATCAGTTCTCCTTTGGTGTATCCGGAGGCGCGTAATGTACCGATGACTGCGGACTCCCGTGTGATCGTATGACGGATCGTTACCGAAAAGACGAACGCCATAATAGCGATCAGTATATACAATAACGCGATCATCATTCCCATATCACCACCGATATCATCACTTGCAAAATGAATCGCCTGATTAGCGTATGCCGGTAATGCTAAGGAAATCGTAACACCTGCCTGAAATGTTTTTTCGGCCAATGCATTAATAAAATCTTCCGACTGTTTCTGCTCCTGTTTCTTATCTTTTGGTGCCGTATTATATTTCCAGTCATACTGATAATTTTCATGCTCTTTAGCGAGAGAATCATAGCCTTGCTTTGTCATAACCGCCACACCAAACTTGGTCGCGTCAAACATCATATCACTGTTATCCGAAAAAAGAGCACTATAATCCGACAAGGCAACATAGCCGCTTACTTTCTTTTTACTGTTACCAATGCAGATCGTGTCTCCAACGGCAATATCATTATTATCTGCATACATGCGGTCTACAGCGATCTCAGCCTTACCCTTTGGCATACTTCCCTTCATCACGCAGATAAGATTGACCTTCTCCCGCTCTGCAAACACGCGGATCGATCCGTCACTCTTCCCATCATTATCCGTATCGACAGCTTCTTCCTTATAGAAATCCTTGTATATTTTTGACATCTTCCTGTTCCAATTTGCGCTGTAAAGATGCTGAGATCTCATCCTTTACAACAAAATGTCCATCTTCAATATTATATTTGTCATAACTTTCGTCACTTGCCTGCAGCATACTGCTGTTTGCCACAAAGTACCCGGATGTGAATCCAATCGTCATTATCATAAACAGGAAAATTACCATATATTTTCCCATTTCTCCTTTAAACTCCCTTGGCAAACGCCTGTTTAATGGATTTTTCATCTCGTCCCACCTCTCTTACCAATCAAGCTCTTCTGCCGGAATCTTTATTTCGTTATGATAATCCTTGCGGATCTGCCCATCTTTTAAAACGGATCACACGGTCTGCCATCTGCTTGATTGCATCGTTATGAGTAACCATAATGATCGTATTGCCGTATTTCTGATTGACGTCCTCTAATAATTTGAGTATTTCCTTAGACGTTTTATAATCAAGGGCACCTGTCGGCTCATCACAAAGAAGGATATCCGGGTTTTTCACAATTGCTCGGCCAATTGCCGTTCTCTGCTGCTGACCACCGGAAAGCTGATTTGGCACTTTATGACGATGCTCATACAACCCCAATGTCCTTAAAAAAGATCATCAATATCTAACGGCGAGTCACTCAAATAAGCTCCCACTTCTATATTTTCCTTGACATTCAGATTCGGGATCAGATTATACATTTGGAACACATAGCCCAAGTGTTTACGCCGATATGATGTCAATACTTTCTCGGACATGTCTGCAGTTCGCTCTCCGTCAATAGCAACATATCCTGCATCCGCATTATCGATCCCGCCTATAATATTGAGCAAAGTGGACTTTCCAGATCCGGAGGGTCCGAGCAGTACACAGATTTCTCCACGCTCTACTTCAAAAAGAAATCCCTTTTTAATACCTCTGTTCGATTTTCTCCCTCGCCAAATCCCTTTCTCAGATCATGAATTTCCAAAAACATATTCGTTTACCATACCTTTCTTCTATACAGCACCAGTCACGCAAAACCTCCCTGATATACCGAGATCATATATTGCTTATGACCTCTTCATATTGTATGACCGGTAAGACTCAAGCTGGTTAGTTTATACTAACCATACTATAGAATAACGGTTTTCTATAAAAAGTACAGACGCTTATTGATGTTTTTCTCAATAAACGTCTGCTACTTAAAAATATATTGTAAAGTAAATTATCCTGCCTTCCAAAAACTATAGCAATTTTTAGGAGTGCATATCAATGTAGGCAAGGATCTGTTCTACGAAACTCAGTCCCATTCGATAGAACACATACAAAATGGTAAGCGCCAACAGCATCACAAGCACTCGGTACAATACATAGGCTCGGGCGAAGGTTTTCTTTTCTTCCGGCGTCCGCTTACGAACAGCCAGTACAACCATATACCAGAATCCAAAAATCGGAATATGCATCCAGCAAAAAGTCTGAAACCACTGACCGATCCTGCCCCATTTCTGAAGTTTCTCGATCTGTTCTTCCTGTTTATCCGATTCTTGCGCCTGTTCCGTCGTCTTGTCTACAGCTGTCTCCTTATATCCGGTATGCCCTGCAGAAACGACTGTCTCCTTATCTTTTTCCTGTGGTGTCTGTGCTTTTTGTGGCTGCATCTGTCTCTTTGTTTCTCTTTGCAAAGAAACCGGTACGACCTTCTTCCTTCTTGGACGTTTCCGGCAACGGATCCGGATCAATAAAGACGAGATCCGCAAAGGATTCTGCATCCATAATATCTGCGACTTCTTGTTCCAACTGATGTTGGATCTGCTTTGTCTGTGACATGGATTCTTTCGCAGGTGTATTTGTCGTCCGCATCTGCTGTATCTGCTGCCCGGACAGAGCCTTTCCGCTACCGTTGGAATTTGCTGTCTGAGCTGTCGCCTGCTGGGCTGTTCTCTGCGGCTGTGCTTTCTGGCCCGCCTGTGATCGTGCGGTTGCTGTCTGAGTTGTCGCTTGCTGCGCTGCTCTCTGTGGCTGTGCTTTCTGGCCCGCCTGTGATCGTGCGGCTGCTGTCTGATCCGGCCGATGTTGTCTCTGTACCCCGGCAAGCTGTTTTGCCGCCGCGCGCAATTCCTGCTCTCTTCTATCTTCTGCCATATATGTCCTCTTTTCTTCCGATTTCCAATTTCTACTGTGCACCAGCCTGAGCCGTTACTGTCGGCATTGGTGTTGCTGTCGCTTGTGGTATACTTGTGGTTCCCGGAGTATGGTGATTATTCTGTGCATCATATTCCGCTTTCGTTGGCAACATATATAATTCGGTACGGTAAGTCTGGTATTTGCTGTTTAAGCTTGCATATTCTGAATATCCCTGCATGCCTCTACCGCACTCTTGGCTTTTTCTAACAGGGTCACCATGTTGTCCGGCTGATAATCATAGCCACGTAATGCCTTCAATCTTGTATTAGCAAGCGCAACCCTGGTTTTGCGAAGCTGTTTATTTCTTGCATTCTTTGACGCCGTTTTTTTCTTTTCACGGGTAAGTTCTGCATTAGACTCCTTCTGCTGCTCTTCATATGCTTTCACAACATCTTTCCACTTTACAGTCTCGTCTTTCAGCGAATCATATTTGTTCTTCGCACGCGTCGCATATGATTTGCGGATATCATCATCCTCAATTGAAGAGATCATATCGCGAAGCTCCTGATAACTGATTTCTAACGTATAGTAATCTGCCATACTCTGAATTGTCAGCTTTTCAAATGTTTCCAGCTTACGACGAACTTTTTCTCATAGGATGCCTCTTCCAAGTTGTCCGCATACGCTGCCTTTGCTTTCAGGATCGTTATCGAGAAGAAGTCTCTGCCCGATGTACGCTTCAGATCCGTGCTTTCTGTTCCTTTGATCATATTTCCCTTGCTGTCATACTTTTGCAAGACAAATACCCGATGGTGCCGTAAAATCCTGTGGCTTCTTATTTTTATGGATCTGATTCATGAAGTTCTTCCAAATACCTCCCGGAACAGATGCGCCATATACGCCCGGCATAGCTCTCGGCGTGTCATAGCCGGCCCATACTACAGTTGTATAATATTTGGTATATCCACAGAACCATACATCTTTGCTGGAGTTGGTCGTTCCGGTCTTACCGGCTGCGATCTGACCATTGTCTAATTTGAGAGAACGTCCGGTACCATACGGCTCATTCAAAACACCTTTCAATACATCTGTCATCATCAAGCCGCATCTTCAGTATATACCTGTGTCGTATCATTAGAGCTCTTATATACCGTTCCGTCTGATACATGTTCTATTTTTTGAATACAGGTTTTTTCACTATAGCTTCCGTTGTTGGCAAGTGTTGAAAAGCCCTTTGCCATATCGACTACGCGGACACCTTCGGTAAATCCGCCGAGCGATAACGATAAATTGTCATTATCCACATAACTCAAATTATGAAAATGCATTTTATCTAAGAAAGACATACCATATTTCGGTGTGATCTTTTCTAATACCTGCCATGCAATCGTATTGATCGAACGCTGTACCGCCTCACGCAAATGCAGGCTGCCACGATAACCGCCGCCGGAATTCTTCGGTCCGTTTTCAATCGGCTGATCCTTTACAACAGTAGATGGTGAATAGGCTCCTGTTTCAAAGGCAGGCGTATAATCGATCAATGGTTTGATCGAACTACCGGACTGTCGTGCTGATAAATAAGCACGGTTATAGGAATCCTTCGTGCCACGGCCACCGACGATCGCCACAACATAATTGGTGGAGTTATCTACACAGACCGCTGCTTCCTGCAGTGCATACTTTGTCTTGTCCGAGTTTTTCTCTTTGCTGTAGGCAAGTCCCTTATCAACAGCTTTTTTGCAGCTTTTTCTGCTTTTTCATATCAATTGCCGTATACAGTTTGTATCCACCCTCACGGATGTCGTTGGTCTTCTGGCTGTACAGATTGCTGTATTTCTCGTTGTAACTCTCGTAGTCCTCTTTGTTCTTAAACGTATACTGGAATTTGAAATCTTCCTTTTCCATCAGAGCCAGCGCAGCACAGTGGATTGCATAACTTACCACATAACTTTCATTCGTACCGTCTTTGGTCAACTGCTGGATCTTGATCTTCTTTTTGACAGAACTATCATACTGCTTCTGTGTAATCACCTGTTCATCGTACATCTTTTTGAGTACTTCGTTCCGTTTCTTTAATGCCGCTTCCGGTTTATTCACCGGGTCATAGGCAGATGGATTGTTGGACAGACCAATCAGAATTGCTGCCTCGTACGGCTCGAGATCTGCCGCTGATTTTCCAAAATAATATTCGCTCGCTGCCCCTACACCATAACAGCGGTTCCCGTAATAATTACTATTACAGTAAAATTCCATGATCTTGTCTTTGGTGAACTTTTGTTCCACCGTTGGTGCCAGCATAATTTCGATCATTTTACGTGTATAACTCTTTTCCTGTGTCAATAAGTTATTTTTGATCACCTGCTGTGTGATCGTACTACCGCCCTGCTTGATGTCTCCGCCATTTTTGACTAATGCAACGCCGGCACGCATCGTTGCAAGCAGATCCCACCGCCGTGCGTCTTAAAACGCTTATCTTCCACAGCGATATAACCATTATACAAATATGGAGAAATACTTTTGATCTCCGCGTATTTATATCTTCCTGCGTTTACAGAACCGACCAGTTTACCGTCTTTGTCGTAAACAACGGTATCTTCTTTCATCACAAAGTCATCTTCGCTCATATTGACTAACTTGTCGAATACCGTCTCTCTGGCTTCGGTAAACATCGGCAAAAACTTCACATACAAGCATAATCCCACAATGCCGGCAATTACCAATACCGTCGCAAAAATGCCGATGATCGTCCCCGCTATATTGGAAACAACTCCTAAATAACTTCCTAAAGTCTTTCCGATTATGCCCAACACATCGCCGGCTCCACCGATATATTTCTTTAGTTGCTTCATAAATTTCCTTGCCTTTCCAAGTATATTCTTTACTCTGCTGTCTCAGTCTGCAGTATCGTCTTTCCATTCAGATCACAAGACAGTCCATCCTATGCTATCCAAATTTTAGGACAGAGCATGACAAGAAACATTATACTTGCTTTTATGCAATAATTCAAGTTGACACGCTCACTATCGTCATATAAAATAGAACAGAACGCAAACATATGTTTCTATTGAAAGGAATGTAAAAATTATTATGACAACGATGCACCATTTTGGATTTATTGGTTTCGGATTAATTGGCGGCTCCGTAGCACATGCACTGCGCGAACAGTATCCGGACAGTGAACTTATGGCATACAATTACTATATTACCAAACCACACCCGCGCCTCGAATTGGCTGCAATGGATGGGATTTTAGACAAGATCACAACAGATCTCGCTGATTTTGGTGACTGTGACTGTATTTTTCTATGCGCACCTGTCATCAAAAAAATATCGCCTATTTGGACAAGCTGCTTCCTTATCTTTCCAAAGACTGCCTGCTGACAGACGTTGGCAGTGTCAAAAGCGATATTCTTGCTGCAGTCAGAGAACATGGTCTCTGTGAGCAGTTTGTAGGCGGGCACCCAATGACCGGCTCTGAAAAGACCGGTTATGAACATTCTGAATCTGCATTTTTCCGTGATAAATACTATATTTTAACACCGTTTGCAGAGAGCAGACCGGAATATGTTGCATGGATGGAACAATTCATTCACGACATCGGATCACACTGTATTTTGCTCGACCGGATTACCACGATGCCGTAGTAGCCGGTATCAGCCACGGTCCACATGTAATATCTGCGGCACTGGTCAATGCGGTTGCTGCCCTTGATGAAGACGGTACCTACGGCACACTTGCGGCAGGAGGATTTCACACAACGACGCGAATCTCTTCCTCTTCTCCGGAAATGTGGCAGAATATCTGTCTGACCAACTCCGACAAAATATGCAGCTTTTTAGACAAATATATAGAAATTTTGACCGCTGCCAAACAACAGATCGCTGACGGCGACAAAGATGGACTAATGCATTTTTTTGAAGCGGCAAAAGAATTACCGCGATCATATTCGATTCTAAAGAAAGGCTTGGTGACGAATGAACGTATTAGAAGGATTAAATCCTGAGCAGGAGCAAGCAGTTAAACATTTTAAGGGACCACTTCTGATCTTAGCAGGTGCCGGGTCCGGCAAAACCCGTGTATTGACACACCGTATCGCCTATTTGATCGAGGAATATGGCGTCAACCCTTGGAACATCCTTGCCATTACCTTTACCAATAAAGCTGCCGGGGAAATGCGTGAACGAGTTGATAATATTGTTACTTCCGGTGCAGAATACATATGGGTCAGCACCTTCCACTCCGCATGTGTGCGCATACTGCGCCGCCATATTGAAGCTCTCGGTTATTCGAGAAGTTCCACGATCTATGACGCAGACGACCAACGGACATTAATGCGGGATATTTTGAAATATTTGCAGTTAGACCCCAAAAAGTTCAAAGAACGTAGTGTACTCGGTGCTATCTCATCTGCCAAAGATGAGATGATCACTCGGAAGAATATGAACGCCGTGCTGCCGGTGACTATCTCAAAGAAATATATGCCAGAGCTTATCGGGAATACGAAAAACGTCTTCGCGACTCAAATGCATTGGATTTCGATGATCTCATCGTGAAGACTATTCAGCTATTGCAGGATAACCCGGAAATCCTGGACTATTACCAAAACCGTTTCCGCTATATTATGGTCGATGAGTATCAGGATACTAACACAGCTCAATTTGAGCTTGTACGCCTGTTGGCTGACTCTACCGGAGAAGATGGCAGACGCGAGCAGAATCTGTGTGTTGTCGGTGACGATGACCAGTCTATCTACAAATTCCGTGGTGCCAATATATATAATATCCTGAACTTTGAGACCGAATATCCTGACGCTAAAGTGATCAAGCTGGAGAAAAACTATCGAAGCACCCAAAATATTTTGGATGCGGCAAACGCTGTGATCAGTCATAACTCCATGCGTAAGGATAAAGCGCTTTGGACAGACCAGGAAAAAGGTGATCCGATCTATTTTGCACAATATGGTAATGAATACGAAGAAGCGGAGGCTGTTACCGACGGTATCTCTTACGCTGTACAGACCGGCGACGCAGACTACAAGGACTTTGCCATTTTGTATCGTACGAATGCACAGTCTCGTGTACTGGAGGAAAAACTGGTGACGGCCAATATCCCATATCGTATTGTCGGTGCGGTAAACTTCTACCAACGCCGTGAGATCAAGGATCTGTTGGCATATTTGCGCACGGTGGAAAACGGTTTAGATGATATTTCCGTAAAACGAATCATCAATGTGCCGAAGCGCGGCATTGGTCTTACGACGATCGACCGGGTAGCCGACTATGCACTCACGCACGAGACCAGTTTTTACGGTGCTTTGCAAAACTACGAATACATTGACGGCATCAAACGCAGCGCCGGCAAGCTGGGCAGTTTTGTCAGTCTGATCGAATCATTCAAGCGGCATTTAGCATCTCCCGAGTATAGCTTGGAAGATCTGATCCGTGAGATCATTGAAGAAACCGGTTATGTCCGCCTGCTGGAGGAAGAGGATACCGAAGAAGCCAACGGACGTATTGAAAAATATCGAAGAGTTCATTAATAAAGTGGTCACTTATGAGGAAAACTGTGAAGAGGAGCCAACGCTCAGCGGATTTTTGGAGGAAGTTGCTCTTGTTGCAGATATTGACACGGTAGACGATGACAACAACATGGTGTTACTTATGACATTACATAGCGCGAAAGGATTGGAATTTCCTTATGTATATCTGGTCGGCATGGAAGACGGTATTTTCCCGGGATATGCTGCTGTCATGGGCGATGACCCGGAGGAAATGGAGGAAGAGCGCCGCTTATGTTATGTCGGTATTACCCGCGCCAAACAGAAATTATCGCTAAGCTGTGCACGAAGCCGTTTTCGCAATGGTGAGCAGCAATACAACCGTCCATCTTCATTCCTGAATGAAATCCCGCGGTATCTGCTCAAGCAAAATGGAGATGCTTTTCAGGACAGTTCCCGAACTGCTTCCTCTCCTTTAGCGGCAATTCCTTTACTGAAAGCCGCAGGCAGTCGTATCATCAGGTTCGCATGAACGAACTTCCAAATGTACGCACAAATGCGTCATCTACTTGGGATCCTATGGCAGAACGAAGTGCCAAACAGGCAGTCAGACGCAGTTCCGGAGCTGACCTGTTTGCCGGCAATCCATTGATCCGCAAAGGGATCGGAAGCTCTTCCCAGGCTGGAGATATTTATCGCTCCAAAGGATCCTCTCTGCGGGACAGCTCGATATTTGACAAAGGAAATAGCGGCAAGACCACATCCGGCACACTGTCCTACGGTGAGGGTGACCGCATCAAACACAAAAAATTTGGTGAGGGAACCGTAATTGCTCTCAAGGAAAAAATGGGGATCACGAAGTGACTGTCGACTTCGATAATGGCTCAACCAGGCGCATGATGGCTTCCTTTGCGAAACTTAAAAAATATAGATATTGCACGTGTGTGATGTGTTATACTATTCGTATAACAATTGACCAATCAGGGAAAGGATGTGGCGCTATGTCAAATAAGCTCGAAGAATTAATGAATACAGCAAAGATCAACGAACTTCTCCACAAGAAAGAGTTAGAGGAGAAAAACAAAAACGGCATCATCATTGCACTCGCTATCATAGGCGCAGTTGCAGCAGTTGCAACTATTGCTTATGCTGTTTTCCGCCATCTGGAACGCGATTATCTGGATGACTTTGATGCGGATGATTTTGGTGACAATTTTGATGATGACTTTATTGAGTTCTCAGATACAACACCAGAAGCAGAGGACTAATTTTAACAACTAAGCGTAAAAATTACCGTTAAATCTGCAGTAACCGGATGGCAGAATGTTTTTCTTCCATTGTTTCTGCAGATTTAACTATGTAAAGCACATTTCACCGTAAAGCATAATTTACTACATAAAATGGAGGATTACCACTATGAAACTTTGGGGCGGACGCTTCATGAAAGAAACCAATCAATTAGTACATAACTTTAATGCTTCTCTTTCTTTTGACCAGAAGTTTTATGAGGAAGATATTGAAGGCAGCATTGCACACGTCACAATGTTAGCTGAGCAGGGAATTTTGACCAACGAAGACAAAGAAGCGATCATCGGAGGTCTGCAGTCGATCCGCGATGATATTCGTGATGGCAAACTTGTTTTTACCGAAGAGCACGAAGATATTCATAGTTTTGTGGAGGCACATTTGATCGAGCGCATTGGCGATGCCGGCAAACGCCTGCACACCGGACGCAGCCGTAACGACCAGGTTGCTTTGGATATGAAATTATATACCCGCAAAGAGATCAAGGAAATGGAGCACCTGTTGTTCGGTTTATTGCAAAGCCTGTTAAAGATCATGAAGGAAAATATTGAGACGATCATGCCGGGCTTTACTCATTTGCAGAAAGCACAGCCGATCACCTTAGCACATCATATGGGTGCTTATTTCGAAATGTTCTACCGTGACCGTTCCCGTCTGCAGGATATTTATAAGCGCATGAATTACTGCCCTCTCGGCTCCGGTGCACTTGCCGGAACAACCTATCCGCTCAATCGTGAACGCACCGCAGAATTGCTTGGATTTACCGGTCCAACGTTAAACAGTATGGATTCTGTATCTGACCGTGATTATCTGATCGAATTTAGTGCAGCAATGTCTATCATTATGATGCATTTGAGCCGTTTCTGCGAAGAGATCATCATTTGGAACACGAACGAATATCAGTTCATTGATATTGATGACTCCTATTCTACCGGAAGCAGTATCATGCCACAGAAGAAGAATCCGGACATTGCAGAGCTTGTCCGCGGTAAGACAGGTCGTGTATACGGTTCTCTTATCTCTCTGTTGACTACGATGAAGGGACTGTCTTTGGCCTACAACAAAGATATGCAGGAAGATAAGGAATTTGTCTTTGATGCCATTGATACCACGAAAGGATGTATCGTATTATTTAATGGTATGCTAGACACGATCACCTTCCGCAAAAGACCGTATGCGTGCAAGCGCTGAGGGTGGATTTACAAATGCGACTGACGCAGCGGATTATTTGGTAAATCATGGTGTTCCATTCCGCGATGCACACGGCATTGTCGGACAGCTCGTTTTGTACTGCATTGACAAGAATATTTCACTGGGTCAGATGTCTTTGGAAGAGTATAAGGCGATCAGCCCGGTATTCGAAGAAGATATTTATGATGCGATCAGCATGGAAACCTGTGTTGCTAAGCGTAATACGATCGGTGCTCCGGGACCACAGGCTATGAAAGAAGTGATCGCCAAATATGAAGCTTATCTCGCTGAAGAATAAATTGTACTCATGACATTATTCAGACGGCTATCAAGCACCGATGAAAGCAGCTCACGGGTACTGTTGATAATATCTCTATATATCGTTGTCATTTCGATCGCCTGCCGGTTCTCGACAATGACATCATCTAACAGATCCGTGTCATCCGGATACTGTTCCAATCGCTTATAACGGGTCAGCCGGTCCAGAACGACCCCGTTCGCCCGAAGGGATGTCGCAAAGTAGACCAGTGTCGATTCCAGTTCATGCAGCGCAATCAGATCTACGTCCTCGGTATTCTCTCCAATCCGTTCTTCTATAGATATACGTTTTTTATCCAACACCCGGAGATCATGCCTGATACAGGGAAGCAACATGGAATAAAATCTGATACACAAAACGCATTTTCTTCTTGGTACTGAATTCCCTCACCCGTCCTTTAACAAACCTGTGCAGTATCGGGGTATCTTCGGTGCATACCGTAATAATCATGTTCTGCATCAGAATAATACCCAGTGGGATTGTTGTATATACTCCGTTTATCATGACGAATCTCTTCTGTTGGAATATCCACCAGAAATTTTACGGTCATCTGTTCGATAAAACTTGATCATTATCGTCACCTCTTATTTCTGCTAATTTCTTATCCTATGGAGATGTTTTTGTTCCTGTAACAATGTTTTGATCCTCTCCAACATATCATAATAAACATCCCAGTATTTTGATGTTTCCACCCAGCATTTCGCATTCATACGCAGTTTCACAGGGCTTAATCTGGTCACAACAACTCTCATTGGCTCTTTCACCAAAATGTCACTCCTGTGTTTCATCTCTTTGAGTAAAATGTCTCGGATCAATGCAACATCTGCATCATAACTGACAGAGAACTCCAAAACAAGCAAACGCCTATCCTGCTTCGTTGTATTGGTAATATCCGAATTAGAAATCGTTCCATTCGGTATCACGATCACCCGATTATCCGTTGTCGTCAATCGCGTGTAAAAAATATCAATACTCTGTACGGTTCCCTCCGATTGTGGCGTAATAATATAATCTCCAACCTGAAACGGCTTGAGGGTAAGATCAAAACCCCACCCGCCAAATTACCAAACTGCCCTGAAGAGCAAGGCCGATCGCCAATCCTGCCGATCCGACCATAGCCACAATAGAACTGGTTCCTACACCAAGTATACCTGCAACCACAAAGATCAATAGCACATTATAGATAACGCCGGCTAATGACATCACAAACTTGCGGACACTAACCTCTACATTGCGCCGCTCCATCCAGCGATCCGTAAAACGAAGTAACAGCTTCACCATTTTACGACCGATCACAAACACGATCAAAGCGATCAGCAACGTCTGACCGAAGCGAAGCAGCGGCTCTCGCTGATCTAATAAATACTGTAATAAAAAAGCTGGTCTTTTTTTCATTGGAAACAGAGTCATCCCCATTACCTTGGTCAGCTCCTTGACGGTTGTATTATCCTGCACTGCAAGCATTGCATTTTGCAGTTCCATCATGCCTATTCCCATTTTATCATACAACATCATTTATTTCCTCTTTTTTACTGTTTTTCCTGTTCTAGCGCTTCCACGTTTCGACGGAACGGTCGCTGTCATCGTGTCGGTCGGCACACAGCGATATACGCTCATTCCTAACGGCGGCACGGAAATCGTCAGCGAATACTCCCTGCCATCCCAAGGTATCTTCTTCGCACTCTTTTGCCTTGCGTTAATGCAACCTGTTCCACCAAAGGAAATTTGATCGCTATTAAAGATTTCCTTATATTTTCCGGCAACAGGCACTCCAATCTTAAAATTCTCATACGTAACCGGAGTGAAATTACACACCACCAGAAGCCGCTCCTCTTTCTTCGCATCATACCGCATAAAGGTAATAATACTGTGATCGGCATCCATACTGCTAAGCCATTCAAAACCCTCTGCATCAAAATCCGTCTCGTACCAAGCCGGATGCTCTTGATAAAACGTATTCAATGCCTTTACATATTGCTGCAATGCCTTGTGATCCGGCTCCTCTGCCTGCTCCCAAGGCAATTCCTGCTTCTCATTCCATTCGGTCTCCTGTGCAAACTCCTGCCCCATAAAGAGCAGCTTCTTGCCGGGATGTGCCATCATAAAACCGTATGCCACACGAAGATTCGCATATTTTTCTTCCGGCTCACCAGGCATTTTTGCAAACATAGAGCCTTTCAGATGCACCACTTCATCGTGCGAGAATAAAAGCACAAACTTTTCGCTGTATGCATAGATCATACTAAACGTAAGCATGCCGTGTCGGCCCTTGCGAAAACAGCGGGTCCGTCTGCATATACGTTGTAAAATCATTCATCCAGCCCATATTCCATTTCAGATCAAAACCTAAACCGTCAACTGTCGAAGGCTCTGTCACTTTCGGCCATGCCGTCGATTCCTCTGCGATCAGTAATGCACCTTTGTTTCTCTCATGCATCACATCGCTTAAATCCCTCAAAAAGGCTATTGCCTCAAGATTCTCATTGCCGCCGTACATATTGGGAACCCATTCCCCGTCCTGTTTGCCGTAGTCCAGATACAACATTGATGCTACAGCGTCCATACGGATTCCATCTGCATGATACTGCTCGATCCCAAAACAATGCATTGGCCGTCAGGAAATTAGCAACTTCCGGTCTTCCATAATTGTAGATCAATGTCCCCAATGTGGATGCTCTCCCTGTCTCGGATCCGCATGTTCATACAGACAAGTTCCATCAAACCTCGCCAATCCATTCTCGTCTTTTTTGGAAAATGTGCCGGTACCCAGTCCAAAAATAACACCGATCCCGGCGTTCTGATGCATCGTATCCATAAAATACATAAAATCCTGCGGCGAACCATGTCTGGAAGTCGGTGCATAATACGAAGTCACCTGATAACCCCAAGACTCGTCTAATGGATGCTCCATGACCGGCAGTAACTCCACATGTGTATATCCCATTTCCTGAACATACTGCACAAGCTGTCGTGCCAGCTCCCGGTAATTGACAAATCCATCTTCTGTTCCCTGCTGCCTTTCCAAGATCCCAAATGAACTTCATAGATATTCATAGGCTCCTTGGTGTAATCCCTTTAGAACGCTTTGCAAGCCATTTATCATCGTTCCAGCGGTACTCCTGCAGATTCGTCACAATGCTGGCATTAGCCTTGGGCCTCTTTTCACAGGCAAACCCATATGGATCTGTCTTCATCGTCACTTTCTGCGGTGCTGATTTAATCTCATATTTATATAATTCACCCGGTCCGATTCCCGGAATAAAAAGCGAAAATACACCGGAATCTCCCTGACGCATCATAGGATGTCTTCTGCCATCCCAGCCGTTAAAATCCCCAACAACACTGACACGCATTGCATTCGGTGCCCACACCGCAAAGTGTGTTCCATATAACAGTGCTGCATCGTCTTTCGGCATCTTCCGTTACATCCCAAAGAATGTCTGTGTCATCCATACAGCCGCGTACTGCAGCCGGATGCGCACCCATATAACGATATATTTCCCGGTGAATCCCCTTTTCAAAACGCTCAATGTGATTCGCCCCGAATAAATCCTGATATAGATACGGATCCTCTAACTCCACTTTAGAACCATCTTCATAGGAAGCAATGATCGTATATTCTGTGATTGTCTTTCCCGGCAAAAGAACTGCAAACATGCCTGCATCGTCTGACTGATCCATTGTATAATTTCTACCTGTACTTTTAAGACGAAGCTTTGCCTTAACTGCTCCCGGCACAAATACCTGCACTAAAATACCGCCCTTTACCTTCTGCGGTCCGAGTACACGCTGAGGATGATCCTCTTCCGAATAAACGATTGCTTCAATGGCTTCCCAGTCCATCAGATCATATAGTCTCTGTTTCATGATTTGCTCCCCCCCTCTTTTAAGTAGCTGTCAAACACCGGCTCCAACAATTTTGCCTGCATCCACATAATTGCTCCCGGCAAGATCAGTATGATCGGTGGAATATACACGATCAATATCATTCCACAAGAAATGCCGCCTGCAGGATCAGCAAAGATGTTGTCTCTTTCAGTGTTCCAATGCCATAAAAGCACTGTTAGCAACAATTTCTCCAATCGTATTTTCAAAACGTGCAGACATTGGAAATGCATACGCCATAACTACTAACACGATCATAAACAACATAACAAACACAACACCAAAAAACACACCGAGTGCTCCCATATCGTTATGCAGGATCACTATAAGCGAATACGTCAAAACAGCGATAATTATTTCAAACAATATTCCAAGCGGCAGTCCCTGTCTTGCATTGCGGGGAACCATTTTTAAAAACGTCCGCACAGCATGTCTCTCCCCGGGCAGAACCACCTTTACAACCGTATAATACAGTGCAATACAATTCATCCCAAACGTAATGATCGGAATACTGCACATACAAAATACAACACTTAATAATATAATATCCCACAGTTTTCCAAAAAACTGCATAAACGGTCCTTCAATAGAAAAAAAATTCTTTCATATGCAAATCTCCATGGCTCTGTTCGAGCCGCAAACATTGATTTTATAGGATCAAATGCGGTGCATCAACAATCCGCTGCGAAGCTTTGGCTCGAACCAAGTCGACTTCGGCGGCATAAGCAGCCCCGCGTCAGCCACAGCAAACAGCTCTCCGATCGAAGTCGGATACATCGCAAATGCGACCGTCATGTCCGTCTGCACACGACGTTCCAATTCCTCCAAGCCTCGGATTCCTCCAATGAAATCAATACGCTCATCTGTCCTTGGATCCTCGATACCAAGCACCGGTTTTAACAGATATTCCTGTAGCAATGACACATCCAATGCGGCAACCGGATCCGTGATAGCAAGCAGTTCCTGCTTTGCCTGCAGCAAATACCAGCGATTTTCCAAATACATGGTGATCTGTCCCTTTGCCTGTGGATGCTTCGCACCATCCAAGACAGTAAAATCAAAGCACTCTTCCACAGCCTTCAAAAATGCTTCTTTCGTAAGTCCATGCAAATCTTTCACACAGCGGTTATAATCCATGATCATTAACTGATCGTCCGGAAATAGTACGGAAAGAAAATAATTAAACTCTTCTGTTCCATCATAATCCGGATGTTCTTTACGGCGTTTCAAGCCGACTTTGACTGCGGATGCTGCACGATGATGCCCATCTGCAATATAAATCTCCCTGTATTCCGGCAAAAGCCTCCTGTAATGTGGTAACCGCTTCTTCTGTCACTTTCCACATACGGTGCGCAATACCATCCGATGCCGTAAAATCGTACAACGGTTCCTGCGTTTCCATGATCTTAGACACCAATTGGTTGATCGTTGCCTGGGAACGATATGCCAAAAAGATCGGTCCGGTCTGTGCAGACAAAGTGTCTACATGCCGAATACGATCCTGTTCCTTCTCTTCTCTTGTATTTTCATGCTTCTTGATTGTGCCATCCAGATAATCGTCTACACTGGCACACGCTGCGATACCCGTCTGAGTGCGTCCATTCATCTCCAACTGATAAATATAGTAAGCACTTTGCTTATCCTCTACAAAAATCCCCTGAGAGATACGTTCCTCAAACAGTTCCTTTGCCTTGGCATACACCTCGGGTGCATATACGGATACACTATCCTCAAATTGTGTCTCTGCGCGGTCTATCGCCAAAAAGGATAACGGTTCTCTCTCCACTTCCTTCTTCGCTTCTGCACGATTATATACATCATATGGCAATGCGGCTACTTTATCGGCATATTCTACTGCCGGGCGCACTGCACAAAACGGTCTGATCACTGCCATCTTCTTTCGTCCTTTCTCTATTTCCTCGGGGGCATATATATAAATCACCTTTATAATTATACCATGACTGAGATTGTGGCACAATGATTTTTCTGCTATAATAAAGGTTCAATAGCGAATTTACGGGGAGGTGTTCTATACAATGCGAACATTAAAAAGCGATTATTTTTGATATGGACGGTGTCATTATCGACAGCGAACCACAGCATGGCAGAGCAGCACTGAAAGTACTGCACAAATATGGTGTAGATGCCGACATGTCCTATCATGAACAGTTTATTGGCAGTTCCACTGCAAATATGGCACAAAAAGTTATCTCAGACTTTTCTCTTTCTTTATCTCCGGAAGAGCTTTTGGCGGAATTAAATCAAGCCAAACGCGAAATCCACAAAGAAGAGGGGTATCCTTCCCTGCCCGGCATCTGCGAGCTGATCCCGAAGCTTGCTGCCAGTGGCTGGAAGTTAGCGATTGCCTCCTCCTCTAATCCTGCTGAGATCAACGCTGTTGTCAGTTCATTAGGCATCCGCAAATATTTTGATCAGCTCGTTTCCAGTTCAAATGTTGCCCATCCAAAGCCTGCTCCCGACACATTTCAACTAGCACTTAAAAAGCTTGGCGTATCCGCAGAGGAAGCCATTGTTGTTGAAGACTCCTCTTATGGTGTCGAAGCGGCGATCGCCGCCGGAATTGCCTGCGTCGGATACGACAATCCACATTCCGGCAAGCAGGATCTATCACGTGCCGATGTTTTGTTGGAAAGTTTCGAAGGACTTACTCCTTCGTTTTTTTCTGCATGTTTGGCAGCGCAAACAAAAAATACCGGTAACCATTGCAAATACAAGGCGTCTGATCATTCGCGAACTGACCGTTGCGGATATTCCGGATTTATATCCGATTTATAAGGATCCCGAGGTTGCCAAATTCATTGATGACATCGACGATTATAAAGAAATGGAGATGGCAAAACAGGCTGCCTATATCCGTAATGTATACAATTTCTACGGCTACGGATTATGGGGCGTATTCAGCAAAACTTCCGGTGGGCTCATTGGACGTTGTGGAATTGAGAACCATGTTGTTGACGGACAGGATGAGATCATGTTGTCCTATTTGTTAGATAGTAATCATTGGGGCTACGGCTATGCGCTGGAATGTTGCCGTGCAGTATTTCAGTATGCCTATCAAGCTCTGGATATTGACAATATTGTTGCAGTCATTGATAAAGAAAATGTACGATCACTGCATACTGCAAAAATCTTGGCATGAAACCCGAAAAAGATCTTATATACAAAAAATCGCGATGCCGTTCTTTACCGCATCCATCTCACGGAGGAATCATCTCAAGGGCAAGAATCGCTAAAGCCATTCTTTGCGATGCGACGTCACACAACAGAACAAAGAGTCGCTTGCGACTCTTTCGCGCTCGAGCGGTGCTGTTTGCAGCTAACTTCTTCTCCGCGAGATGCGCATCCTCGCGGAGCGTTTTTTGCTTTATAAGACACGAGAAGTTTCCTATAAAGAAACAAAAATGCACAGGAAGCATTATGCTTTAGCATCCTGTGCGTTTTTTTAATTCTATTACGACATTCCGATATCATATCGTGTTATGCCGTCTATTCTAACGTTTATTATCGTTTTTTTTGCTCTTTGTATCATCTGTTTTAGAATTTGCATGATCATTTGTCTTGTCTTTTCATTACCTGTCAGATCATCAACTGCATCTTCTGTACCATCTACAGCGTCATCTACAGCATCTTCTACACCATCCGTGGCATCTTTCACAGCATTTCCCGCACCATCTACAGCATCATCCACGGCATTTCCCGCATCATCTGCAGCATTATTGGTACTCTCTGGAAGTTCTGTCTCATTTGGCATATCCGTTGCACCATTACCGGAAGAAGGTGATGTAGCAGAATTATTTTTGGATTTATTACCGCATCCAACCATCAATGCTGCCGCCAAGACTGTAACCACCGCAAAACCTAACATTTTCTTTTTCAAAGCATTCACCATACCTTTCTGAAATTTCGTATGACACGAAATAGAATCTATTGCATTCCTTAGTATGGAATATGCTTTGTATTTTTATTCGCTATATGCATCGACTTTTTCAAATTCTGCAACAATTTCAGCATTCGGTGCTTTTGTTGCAAGACTAACGATCACATTAACAAAAAAGGCTCAAAATAAATCCAATTAACAGAGAATAAATACCAGTCGTCACTGCAAGCGTCTTGCCACCCATCAATGGGATATAGTCCCAGATAAGAACCGTCAATCCACCGGTAATAATTCCGACAACAGTTCCCGGCATATTAGCGCGCTTCCAAAATAATGCCAACACGATCGCCGGTCCAAAAGCCGATCCAAGACCAGCCCATGCATCGGATACCAGACCCATAATACTACTCTCCGGATCCCAAGCAATTACGATCGCGATCAATGCAACAACGATGACCGTGATTCGAGTCACTTTCATGATGCGTTTATCGTCTGCATCTTTACGGATAAAACTTTTGTAAATATCTTTTGATACCGAAGATGCACAAACCAACAGCTGTGAATCTGCCGTTGACATGATCGCCGCCAAAATGCCGCACAAGAACAATCCGCCAACAAATGGAATTCCTATATTTTTGGTGAATACGCGTTCAATCATTGTGATAAAGACACTCTCTGTCTGTCCGCCTGTCAGTACATTATCGACCAGATAAGCTCTTCCGACAATACCAATAAAGCAGGCAGCTACCAAAGACAAAAAGCACCATGAAATTGCGATCACGCTGGATTTTTTCAACTCTTTCTCATCTTTTACCGCCATGAAACGTATCAGGATATGAGGCATTCCGCAATATCCTAATCCCCATGCAAGCTGCGATAAGATTTCCACAAATTTATATGGTCTGCCGCCGTTCATGAACAGATTCATATATGCATCATAACCACCAGCTACCTGTGTGTGGTCAATGTTAGCTGCAAACTTGCCACTGACTAATGCAAAAGCAATGATTGGCACGGTCAGCAATCCGACTAACATCAACATTCCTGTACAAAGTCTGTCGTACATACGGCCAAAAATCCACCCATAAACGTATAAGTTAAAATAACTGCTGCACCGATGATCAGCGCAATATGATAGTCAATACCAAAGATCGTATGGAATAATTTACCTCCCGAAGCAAGGGCTGACGCTGTATATACTAAGAAGAAAATAATGATCACGACAGATGAGATGGAAAGCAGCACTTTCTTTTTGTCATGAAAACGATTCTCCAAAAATTCCGGCAGTGTCATAGAATTACCTGCTACGATCGTATAGCGACGAAGTCTTTTGGAAATCAGCAGCCAGTTACAAACAGTTCCTAAAAATAACCCTATGGCGATCCAAGCCTGCCGGTACCTAACGCATAAATCGAACCCGGCAGACCCATTAGCAGCCATCCGCTCATGTCAGACGCCTGCGCTGAGAGTGCTGCGACCCATGCATTTAAGCCTCTGCCTCCGAGGAAATAATCCTCTGAACTATTGGTGCGGCGCATACAGATTGCACCGATCACGATCATGAATAACAAATAGGCAGCAAACGCCACTAATATTGCAGCAATGCTGGAACTTGATACTGTTGTCATACAATTACCATACCTTTCTTATCTTTTTCCTGTATCCCTATAGAGATTACTCCTCTGTTGTCCCACGGTCTTTGGCATCAACAAACGGTCTGTGATGTCCAACATATTTGTATGCCGGACGAATGATCTTACCTCGATTTACAAGTTCTTCCAGACGATGCGCACTCCATCCTGCAATACGAGAAATTGCAAAGATCGGTGTAAATAACTCCTCCGGAATACCAAGCATTGTATAAATAAAGCCTGAATAGAAGTCCACATTTGCGCAGATTGGTTTGACCACATGATTTCTATGAGATAGCAACTGCGTTCCAATGCGTTCTACTCTATCATAAAGGCTGTACTCTTTGAGCATTCCTTTACTTTCGGCTAATTTCTGTGCATAATCCTTCAGGATCACCTCGCGGATCGGACAACGTGTAAACCGCATGCCCCATACCATAGATCAGTCCTGAATGATCAAAAGCATCTCCACGAAGTACTGCCTGCAAATATTCCTGAATCTGATCGTCATCTTCCAGATCCGTAACATGCTCATGAAGATCTGCAAACATCTGCTGCACTTTCAAATTAGCTCCACCATGACGCGGTCCTTTCAAAGATGCAATGGATGCTGCGACTGCCGAATAGGTATCTGTACCCGAAGACGTTACTACGTGATTGGTAAATGTCGAGTTATTACCACCACCATGCTCTGCATGAAGCACAAGAGCAGCATCGAGTACACGTGCTTCTAATGGAGTATACTTTCCATTTGGACGTAACATCTGCAAAATGTTTTCTGCCGTCGAAAGCTCCGGTTTAGCAGGCTTGATCACCAAACTGTCAAAGAAGTGAAAATGTCTGTATGCATGGTAATTGTAAACTGCGATCAATGGCAGTTTCGCAATTAACTGCAATGACTGACGAAGTACGTTGGATACCGAAATATCATCCGGATTAGCATCGTAAGAGTACAAAGTCAAGACACTTTTTGCAATCCGTTCATCAGATTTGCACTTGGCGCCTTCATAATAACATCACGCACAAATTGTCCGGACAGTTCTTGCAAGCCCGCAATGATCCCATGGAAAACTTCCAATTGCTCTTTATTAGCAGATAACCGAACAATAGCAAATATGTTGTTTCCTCAAAGGCAAATCGTTTATCAATGCCATCTCCAACTAAATTTTTTGACATCATACCCCTGATAGTACAGCATACCATCAGCCGGCTCCTTGACACCATCTACAACACGGTATCCTGTTACATCTGAAATTTCAGTCAATCCGGTCAATACACCTTTTCCATTGCTGTCACGCAATCCCCGCTTTACATCATATTCCTGATATAAGTTTAGGTCGATCGCTCCTGATTTCATACAACTTACAACAAGTTCATTAAATTTTGCATCTAATGCATCATCTATCGACATCATTGAATTTGTTTTCATTTGCTAGTACCTCCTTCTATAATTCCCCTCCGAGCACTCAGCTATCCTATGTATATCCAACCAAACAGAGGGTCGTGTCATCGTACCCGTGCATACGTGTATACGCAAAAAAGTAATAGAGTCATCTATTAACGACAACTCTATTACTATACCTTATTTTACGCTATTCCGTCAAGTTTGTACCTATTATACTGCCATTTCCTGCCGCATAACACGCTCAGCAGGATTTACAGATCGTGTGTCTTTCACATTCGGATCGATCAGCAAGCCTCCCGCATACGATACTCTAAACGCAGTTTATCCGTCAAAAGTGCCATAAATTCTGAGTTGGTCGGTTTGCCGCGATTTGCAGAGATCGTATTTCCAAACACGTGCTCTAATGTCTCCATATTCCCTCTGCGCCATGCAACTTCTATCGCATGACGGATCGTCCGTTCTACACTACTGGAAGAAGTATGATATTTTTTTGCAATGGTTGGATACAAAAATTTTGTAATATAGTGCAACATATTTTGATCTGCAAAAGACATCATAATGCCTTCACGAATATATTGGTAACCCTTGATATGTGCCGGCATTCCGATCTCCAGCAATATATTCGTAATGTCAATCTCCAGATTGCCGGTGTATTTATCCGACGGATCTTTGATCAAATGTTCTGTAGGTTTCACAACCTGTCTTATCGTTTTCTTTGAATCTTCCTTCACAGTATCCGTATACTCCGGCGCGGATACAAGCTGCTTTTCTTCGCTGTTATGTACTGCAGCTTGTCCCTCTTCCCCTTCGCCTACACTGGCTGCGATCTGTCTGATCCGTTTGATCAACATCGTTGCTGATAACGGTTTCATCATATAATAGTTTGCTCCTGTGCTAATGCCTGTTCGATCAATCCCTCGCGTCGAAGTGCCGTGGCAATGATAAACAAAGGCTTGTACTCTGTAAATTCTCTGCATTCTTCTAATATTTCCAAACCGTCTACTCCCGGTAAGATCATATCCATGACTACAACATCCGGCTTTAACTTTTTAATGTTTTCCAGCGCTTTTTTTTCCGTCTCCTGTTTCGTACACTACTTGGATTCCCTGTTCATTTTAATAATCGTTTTTGCTTTCTCTGTCCTGTACGTTGTTGTCTGCCAGTATAACACGGATATCATCTTTCATTTTGTCCTCCTAGTCCCTATCAATTGTTTAGAATCGACATCCCATTGCTTTTTTTCAGTTTCCATGTCTAATTATAGAACCTGAATTAGCATTACTATGGATTTCAAATGGAATTGAAATGGAATTAGAGGGTTTTTTTGAAAAAAAATGTATATTTAACGCAAACTTCCCATATCGAAAGTTATTCCAAAACCACATATTGCTTATTATGTCGATAAAATAATAGCTATTTTGCAGCCGATAACATAAATTATCCTGCCATCAAAAAACTAAGACAATTGCCGAAGAACGCAGAGTTTTTAGTTGATTTCTTATTTTGTTAAGTCTCTGATGAATACATGCCTGAAGGATTGTCTGAGATGTCCCGGTTTAGCAAGGTATCATCCATTTTTGGACGGGACGCTTTCGCTACGATGCGCTACGTCACGTTACTTAATGTCTCTGAAATACGAGACATAAGTAACGACGAGCGCAAAGTCCTTTCAAAAATGATGATTACCTTGCTTCCGGGACTTGCGAGTTTCCGAAAGGCATGTAAATCAATCATCAGAGACAACAAAATTTAGAAATCACTATAAAACTAATTGCGGCAAGGCAATTTCTATAGTTTTTGATGGCAGGAACTATATATCAGCTGCAAAATATAATTAAACCATCGACATAATAAGCAATATGTGGTTGTGTAGGATTTGAGGTATGGGAAGTTGGGATATTTAATTTTGTAGAAATCGGCTTAATGACGCCATTCGATCTTCTGCCCAGCTATATTCCAGCATATAATCTCCCGCAAATGCGTCCTGCGCATCCTGTTCACGCTGTAATAGACGGTACAAATCGCATTCCAGCAGATCCGTATTAAGACGTTTGATGCCTCTTCCTGACACGATAATATCCTCTACACCATACTGTTTTAATTCATTGATCAATGTTTTACCGATCTTGCTGCATAAGCTCTGCGTTGCTTCATCGTTCGGACGGTTCTCCACAATGTTCCAATGATCTGATCTGTCGTCACAGTACCTCCTTCTCGATCCACCAAAAGAGCCAACAGCTCTTTTGCTTTCACACTGCGAAACATAACCGGACTCCCATCAATATACAGATCAAAATGTCCAAACGTTCTTGCAAAGATTCTTTTATTTCTCTGTAAAGCAAGTTCATTCGCCTTCTTGACGACAAAAGTGAGTTCTGCCGCATTTAATGGCTTCATCAAATAAAAGTCCGCTTCTACATCAATTGCATTGTCAACGTACTGTGCATTACCTGTTGTATAGATCAACACGATCTGTGGATTGAGTTCCTTTAACTTTTACCCAATTCAACACCATCCATACAACCATGTATACATATATCTAAGAATGCCGCCTCGACGGCACGCTCCTGAACACACTGCAGTGCCTCCCCTGCATCAAGACACTCTCCGACAATCTCTACACGCTTGTCACGCTCTAAATAGTTACGCACTAATTTGATCGCCATGATCTCATCATCGACAATGATCGTTTTCATACCATCCCTACATTCCTTCCATCAAATTTTAATCAAGATCCATCGATCCGAGATGTTTAGGTATTCTGACCTTCCGCCTCTATCGGTAATGCAAATGTTACAACCATTTCATCACCTTCAATCTCCCAGCTAATATCTCCTTCTACCGAAAAGCTCCACCATATTCTCAATTTTGACGTATCAGCTCACCTTCGTCCGCTTCCTTTTTTGATAACTCCTCATACGAATTGCGAATGGTAAGAATATACTTATTTTGACAAACCCCACCAAGAATTTCAATTTGACGTCTTCTGGTCGACATACACTCATTGACAGCACGCGACGCATATAATGCAATCCCCATCGGCGGCACTTTCAGATTGCAGGCACCAACATCCCACAGTATCGTCATCCCCTGAAACCGATAGTTTTCCATGGACAAATACGTTCGCATGAACTTTCTTTCCTCACGAAAAGATACTGTTTTATTGACGCGAAAACATTGAAACTGATAACGCAGGCAGTCCGAAAAACCATCCAGCAGCTCCGGCAGCAATACCTTCTCTAATATCGCAGCCCCTTTGATCGCATTTAACGTATTAAAAGAGAAAATGTTCCTGCAGTACGACAATTTGCTGCTTCAGATCTTCCTCATCCACCTCTGCCATTCCTTTGACATCAATAATCACACGTAATGGTCCAGTTTTCTCACTTTTTTTTATTTGTCCTCCAAATCCTCAATATTCCTTGATATCGTAAGCAATATATAATCCGACAGCATCTTTGGATGTGTGAAGTGTGAGTAAATTTATACGCCCAACACGCTATGGATCATCTCTAACAATGCTGCATAATTTACCGGTTTGTCAACATATCCATTCATCTCACATTCAGTTGCTTTCATTTTCGCTGAGGGAAGTAAATTAGCAGTAACAGCATATATTGGAATCTCTTTACTATCTTGCCTGTCTGCACTACGAATGAACTTTGCTATATCATAACCATCCATACCGTATAGATTCAGATCGATCAATATAAACTGATATGAAAACGGTTCACTATTCTGATAGCTTTCTAATGCTTTCTGTCCACTCACAAACGCATCTGTATGCAATCCAAAATCATTAAATATTGTCTGCATGACTTCCAGATTAATTTCATTGTCATCAATGATCATAACTCTTTCTCCATGGAACGAATCAATGTCAGCAAGACCATCCCAAGTCAATATATTCATGATCCTATTCCTCCTGATATCATCTATTTACTCCTTCTCAAAAAATCCGTCAATCATGCCCTTTGTATGCTTTAAGCTGTTCTCCTCAAATCATCCACAATAGATACGATACTTAACGCGACTCTGAAATCATACAAAACAAGAACCATTTTCCTCTTTATGATACTGCAGATAATACCCTTTTCCATATTTGGACACAATAAAAAGCCTTGTTCCATATAAACGTTTGCGCACCCGCTGCAACACCATCAATCTTCTCCGGCTGTGCACAGATACTTCGCTCCATAAATTCTCCACCAATTCATCCCGATATACCACAGCTCCCTCTGCCTGCAGCAACCGCTTTAACAATATACATTCCTCTCTCGACATATGAATAGGATACCCGTCAATCTGAACTTGTCCACCCTCGCTATCCACTATAACACGTTCCCATTCCGTCATCGGCACATCTGATACGACATTTTTCGACACCGCCCGTGCTATACGACAGGCTGCCAGATCGGTCGACTGCTCCGGGCAGACACATTCTGCAGCTCCGGCTCGCAAAGCTGTTCTTCCAACCGATCATCTCTTTGCTGTAAAATCACGATAATTGGTACCTTCTGCCATTCCGCAAATTCTCGAAAAGCCTGCAGACATATACTGTCACCTGCATCTTTCGTTCTCCATCGATACGCCTCCGTCAACTCTTCTTCCTGTATCATAATGGCCGAGCACAGAGCCTGCACCTCCCATAACGTCTCTGCATGATCGATCATCTGAGTCTGCCATTCTTCCTGGCTCAATCGCTCCAACAATCTTGCGATCCACTCTTCCTCTAATGCGCAAACAATCATCTTTCTCTTTCTCATATTTCTCTCTCACCATGATCTGTTTCTTATATTTTCGATAATTGACATTAGATGTTTCCATCTTCGTTCTTCACTCGCTGCTGTCTTCTACCTTACTTTTGGGAATTACATGATGGCCTTTCGGACGACTTCATAACCTTTTTCCCGGATCTGCTGTTCGAAAGACTTGATCGTCTCCTGCTGACGATGAATAGTGTGCTCATCATAAACGGCGTATGCACCGCGCAATGCCTCGTCAACAATATCAACAACAACAGCGTTAGCCCCCGCCTGCAGTGCCTTCTTCCGTCCATCGTGCATCGCCTGTTCCAAACTCGGATCTGCAATAAGGATACTTCCCCGAAACATCAATCTTGCAATTGCCATCAAGTATAATACCATATCCGCATTACCACCGCGTTCCCGTTCAAATGGCGTATGTTTTGCTGCCAAAAATGGTGCGATCTGTATCATCTGTGGCATAAACTGCTTCATAAACAGCAGATCTTCAGATACATTCTCTATCGTCTGATAAGGTGTTCCGACCAAAATCCTGTTCCTGTATGATATCCCATCTCCTGCAGTTCCCACATTCCCTGCTTGCGCCGAAGTAACGACATATTAGCAGAGTGCAGCCTCTTGAATTGTAATTCATTCGAGGCATCATGGCTAAGCATAGCTGCTCCGGCACCTAAATGCATCCAATGTAAATATGCCGCTTTGGTATGATCCCCCACATTCAATATGATCGTACAGTCCGGGAAATGCTTATGTACCGCATCCACAATTTCTGCAAAATTTGCCTCCGAAAAATAAAAATCTGTCCCACTTTCCAGCAAAAATTGCGAATTCCCTGCCTATAACCCTCGTGACAATACTGTAATATTTCTTTCATATTCATACGATACCGCTTCACAAAACGATTACTGCGTCTTAACCCACAGTAGTTGCAATCATTTTTGCAGTAATTAGAAAAAGGAAGTCTACCCCACAGATAGACTTCCTTATCAAATTGCTGTTTTCGAACCTCTTCTGCCTTTTGAAACAGATACTCGGTTGTCTCCGCATTGCGATATCGCAACAGTTCTGTAAATTCGTCTGCTGATAACGTTCCAAGCATCATCAGACGATCTACATGCTCCTGCATTATCTCGCCCATTATTTTCTCCATTTCCAGTGCCTCGCCAAATACAATACCACTTTATTCTAAGGAGCCACTACTCCTGTTCCGTATCCGCGATCTCAAATTGGCTGATAATGCCACAGATCGCCGTATTTAACTCCGGCTTTAACTCTTCCAGGGTGACCGGTTGCTTCTGTAGAATAACATTATAACAGGTTGCATTTACCAATTCAACAATCATAAAGATCATTAAATTCTGCTGTCGAAATTTGCGCCCGGACTGCTTTAGCAGCTCCTCGAAGATATCCATGCAGTTCCGATTGGACATGCCGGCAATACGAATATTTGAAAAAACACCCCAGCTTAAGTTTTTAGAAATAAATCGTAATAATACAGGGCTCTCATTGAGCTGATCAACAATATGTGTTGCAAGTGCTACAATACACTCCTCTAAGCTGACCCAATTGGACTCATCATTCAATTTGAGTTCTTCATTAGCTCGGTCAAACAATGCACTCGCCTGTCTTGCGATCAACTGATCGCGAATGTCAAATTTATCTTTGAAATAAAGATAAAAAGTACCTTTCGCCATCTTTGCCCGTTTTACAATTTCAGAGATGGACGTATTTTGAATTCCTTTTTCTGTGAACAATTCAAATGCAGAGAGCAGAAGTGCTTCTTTCTTCTCTCGCTTTTTTTGATCGATCTTACTCATGCGTCCACCCCCTTAATATATTACTCATCTTTCTTAACTTCCTGTGTTGACAATACAAACTTTACACTTCCGTTCATGTCGTTGTCAATTCCGGAGAAACTCTGGTAATCCTCAGAAGCTTTCTGAATACCTTTTATACGGTCAATTGTTCCGTCCAGGCCATCTGTTACATCCGTGATCGTTGTTGCCAACTTATCAATGGCATCTTTCTTGAAGGTATTCATTCCGTCATTCAATTTATCAGAACCTTTATACAGCTTGGAAATACCACTCGATACCGTTCCTGTAGCCTTGTCAAGCTGCTTTGTGCCTGCAAACAAGGATTTGGTTCCTGCTGCCAATTGTTTGACACCCTTGCGCAATACAGAACTGTTCTTCGTTAATTTCTTGCTGTTCGTCGTGATCGTTGATGAATTCTTTACGATCGCAGCTGCACCACTCTTTAACTTCTTGTTGTTCGCTGTAAGTGTCTTGCCACCCTTTGAAAGCTTTGTAATATTGGTGCTGATCTGAGTAATTGCGTCACGTACAGTTTCTCACCATCCAAAAGCTGTGTTGCACTTCCTCTAAGCTGTGCAGCATATCCGGACATCGTCTGTGCTGTTGTATCTAATGCTGCTGCACCGTTGTATAGGTTCTGCTCCTTGGATTTTGTGTCTGTAGCAGCCTTGATACTTGCAAGACCGGCTGCAAGATCTGCTTTGCCATCTTTATCATATTCGCCATCTGCCTTACCATTTGTGACGATATCTACGCTGCTCAATGCTGTGAGTGCTTCTTTGACCGCTGCTTTCTGCTCTGCTGTCAGGCTGTCATTAGCAAGAAGTGCTTTCAGCTCATTTTGCTGCTGCAATGCATTCTCTACCAGTCCATTCACCTGTTTCATGCCCGCCTGTAACTGCCCTACACCATCATCCACAGATTTCACACCGGCTTTTAATGCTGCGGTTCCATCGGTAGCTGCTTCATGTTTTCCTCGGTCATCATCTTGCTTACTGCACCAACGAAGGTCTGTACGCCATCACCGAATGTCTTGTACTGTTTCGGAAATGTCTTGGTTGATTTGTCCAGTGTATTTAATCCATCGGCAATCTGTTTTGCACCGTCGGTATAGGAATTTACACCCTGACCAAGTGACTTGGCCCCTTTTACATAAGAGTTGACACCCTTTAACAACTGATCGGTTCCTTTTGTATACGCATTGGTTCCTTTCTTCAAAGATTTAGCGCCTTTGTTCAATGTCTTTGCTCCCTTATTGGCAGACTTAATCCCCTTCGCATACGTTGCAAAGTTCTTATTCAATGTATTTAATCCGTCTTTCAAAGACTTAGTGCCATCTACCAGCTGCTCGCCGGCATCTTTCATGTCATCGATCTTGTCATCCAATTTATCAAGATCGTCCACACTGTCAATATCGATATCCTTAAATAAGTCTGCCGTTGCTACCGTATAAGTCTGGCTCATAGAAATCTTTGACATCGGCTGTGATCTTAACAGAGTCCGTAATCTTGTCGTTTAACTCATCGGTATCGACATCCACATCATCTCCAAGATCAACATTTTTCAAGTCCAAGCTCTCAGACAGACCCGGCATACCATATGCGATCACAATGTTGTTTTCTCCCTCAGATAATACCTTACCATTGTCAATATCAATATTGTCGAATTTATCGACCGGAAGGATCATACCGGTTGCCATCAAAAAATGGTGTGTAAATATCTTTCTTCTCACCTGCTACCGTAACCTGTTTCTTAGATGTGTTAGAATACTTGATCGTCATCTCTAACTTACCGCTCTTGCCAACGATATCTTTTTGGAGCTACTTTCTCACCATCCAGTTTATAAGTGATCTGCATACCAACCGGAAGCTCGCTATTTTCTGCTGTTCCCTGATAATAAATGTCGTTTTTGGAAGTATCCCAGGTAAGACTGTCACCACTCTGTGTAAACTTCTCATCGCCCTTTGTATTTGTAATATCCTTCAATGTAGAGCTATCTTTGACACCATCTACCTGTCCGGAATTTTTTTGAGCCAGTCGGATACAATGACATCCGTCACACCACCGTTTGCATCCAAGGTTGCGTATACGGTTTCCTCTTTGCTAACGGTACTCTTTTTTCTTAGATGACGCAAAACTTGCTGTCTGCTCTACTACTTTATTGTTAGCAGCCATTGCCTGCACCTTGCTGTCGTATCGATACGTATGTGTCGCATATTCTATATTTCCGACAACCAGCCCGGCAACCAATAAACTACTGATTCCTGTCATTACTACACGTTTCTTTCCACTCATTTGTCGCATAATGCTCCTCCTTATTTGCTGTTTGCATTTTCCTGCATCTCGATATCATTCATTCCAAAATGTTTGATATCTGTTTCCATCATTTCTTCTCTGCATCTCTCTTTGCTACATTTGCCTTGATCATGTTCCAAGATGTGCGTTTGATCACACCATCAAAGATCCAAAGCATTGCCGGCAGAACGCAGATAACAACGATCATACTGATGATCGCACCACGTGAAAGCAGTGTACAGATCGATCCGATCATATCTACCTGCGAATATACCGATACACCAAAAGTTGCGGCAAAAAGCACAATCCACTGGTAAGGATCGACTTGATCGATGTCTCATGCGCAATGCGGATTGCATCCTTCTTACTCTGCCCACGTTCCGTTCGCTCTTTATGATATCGACTTGTCATCAAAATCGCATAATCTACGGTCGCTCCAAGCTGAATCGTACCGATTACGATACTCGCCACAAACGGAAGCGATGTATTCGTATAAAACGGCACTGCCATATTACATGCAATCGCAAATTCGATGATCGAGATCAAGATTACCGGAATGGAAATCGACTTAAATGTGATTAAGATGATAACAAAGATCGCCAGGATGGAAATATTATTTACCGTCTTGAGATCGACATCCGTTACATCCTGTAAATCTTTCATCATTGGCGCCTCGCCGATCACCATACCATCATTTTGGTATTTTTTGACAATCTTGTCAATCTTTGCTAATTGAGAATTTACCTCATCAGTAGCAGAACTGTAATCAGAGCTTACAAATTCCAGTTCATAATTGTCTGTCTTGAGCATCTTCTTGATATTGTTCGGTATCATAGACTCCGGTACATTGGAACCTACTAACGAGTTCAAACCGATCACCCATTTCACACCGTCTACCTTTTCAATTTCCTTGCTCATCGCACTCTTTTCTTTGGCAGAAAGACCATCTTTCAGAAGGATCATATGCATGTTACTCATATTAAACTCCTTCTTTAATTTCTCATTCGCCTCATTACTTGGAATGTTTTTCGGCAAAGACTGATCAATATTATAATAAATCTTGTAATTATTATTACCGTGTATTGCCGGTACTAACACGATCAGGAACAACAGCACCGCTACATAACGTCCCTTTACAATGCCATGTGATAGTTTATCCAGCGATGGGATCAACGATCTATGCGTCGTCTTCTCGATCGCTTTGTCGCAGGTAAGGATCATTGCCGGAAGTACCGTTACACAGGTAAGCACACCAATAACAACACCCTTTGACATTACAATACCGATATTAGCACCAAGCTTGAACGTCATAAAACAAAGTGCTACGAATCCCGCAACCGTTGTGATCGAACTTGCCGTGATCGATGTAAACGTATTGCTGATCGCATGTGCCATGGCGCGTTTCTTGTCGCCTTCATATCGTTCCTTGTTCGCTTCGTAACTCTCTAACAGGAAGATGGAATAATCCATCGTCACCGCCAACTGAAGCACCGCGGCTAACGCCTGCGTGATATAGGATATTTCTCCTAAGAAAACATTACTTCCTAAGTTAAATACGATTGCCATTCCTATATTCAACAAGAAGATCAATGGTGTCACAAAAGGAAGTCATTGTCAAGAACAAGACTACCAGTGACAGCAAACCTGCAATCACGACGTAGATCGGCATTTCCTGCAATGCCAGGTTCTTAATATCAGTAACTACACCGGACATTCCGCTTGCATAAACATTCTTGCCTACGACTTTACGTATCTGCGTGATCGCATCCATCGTATCATCTGCTGATGTCGTATCGTCAAACAACGCGATCATCATCGTCGCTTTTCCGTTAAAGAATGCTTTTCGCAGATCTTCCGGAATCATTTCGGTCGGCACCGAAATATCCACTGCATCGTCATACCATAAAACATCTTTGACATGATCGATACTTTCTAATTGTTTCTCTAACTTTGCTGCATCTTTCATCGGCATATCTTCCACGACTACCATGGAAAATGCTCCCATCCCGTATTCATCCACCAGAATATCCTGTCCCTTGATCGTCTCCAAGCTCTCCGGCAGATAACTAAGTACATCATAATTCACACGTGTACTGACATATCCGATTCCAGCCGGAATCAGCAGGATAAACGCAATAACAAGAATGATATTCTTGTGTTTTGTGATCCACTTGCCAATGTTAATCATCCAATCCCTCCTAAATCTTAATAAACCATGCTGTCAAAAGCATCTGGATACCATGACAATCCGGTCCTTATTGAGAATAAATATCAAAAATGACTGACAGTCATTTTAACTCTTGCTGTATACTACTACAAAAATGACCAGTAGTCAATCTTTTTATTTTAAATTATAAATATTTTAGATTTTAGGAGTAAGGTGGCAAAGCATCCTCGCGGGCGTTTTTTACTTTATAGGAAACGAGAAGTTTCCTATAAAGTAAAAAAGGACAACATACACGCCGTCCCCATTGTTACTACATTCTTCTATTAGCTGCCGACCAACATCATGGTCCCTTTTATTTAGCAAGCAGCATCATGATCTCGTTGCTGCGTGCTACAAATTCTGTCATTTCATCTGCTGCAAGCGGCTTATGCGCTAACATCGCCAGATCATACAACTGTTTGCAGAACATATCCACATTCTCGCCATCTTTGTGCTCCAAAATATACTGCACTAAAGCATTCGATGAATTGAGCACTAATGTCTCTCCTCCTCCGAGGCCACCCATGCCCATGTCCATGCCGCCCATGCTGTACATTTTCATCATATCCTGCATACGACGCATTTCTTCTGACAATGTAATCATTGAGGAGATCTTTTCATTCTTGAGTTTTGTACTTTTACTTCAAGCTGATCCTTACCCAATGCTCTTTTGAAGATTTCAGACAACGCATCCGTCTGCACTTTTAATGTATCCTCGTCTTCCTCATCTTTCATCGTATCCGTCAGATCTGCATCAATACGCTGGAATTTCACCTTCAGATCTCCCTGTTCTAACTGTGAAATAAACGGCTGATCGATCGTATGTGTTAATACGACCGCATTCAATCCCTGCTCCTTGAACAGATTGACATACTGGCTCTGCTGCTGCAGATCTGTTGCGTAGTATACCGTTGTCGGTTCTTCTTCCTTGTCTGCATTATCAGCATCCGCACCATTCTCGGCATCTGCTGTTTCATCGCTCTTTGCTTCTGTACTCTCTGTCTCTTCTTTTGCAGGCTCGTTTTTCTTAGCCTCTTCGATATAATCCGGCAAGGTGATGTACTTACCGTCCAAATCCTTAAATATCAGATAATCCGTCATTTTTTCGCGGAATTTCTGATCTTTTAAGCAGCCATACTTGATAAATGGGCTGATATCATCCCAATATTTCTCATAATTCTCACGGTCTACTTTGAACATACCGGACAACTTATCTGCTACTTTCTTAGAAATATAATCCGAAATCTTCTTTACAAATCCGTCGTTCTGCAATGCACTTCTTGATACATTCAGTGGCAGATCCGGACAATCGATCACACCTTTCAGTAAAAGCAGGAACTCTGGAATCACTTCCTTAATATTATCAGCAATAAATACCTGATTGTTGTAAAGCTTGATAACACCCTCTAAATTATCATATTCTGTATTAACCTTCGGGAAGTACAAAATACCTTTGAGGTTAAATGGATAATCCATATTTAAATGAATCCAGAACAATGGCTCCTTGTAATCGTTAAATACCTTGCGGTAAAAGTCCTTGTACTCGTCATCGGTACACTCATTTGGATGTTTCATCCAAAGTGGGTTCGTATCGCTAATAGAAACCGGACGTTTATTAATCTTTGCCTTTTCTTTACGAGGGCTGACCTCGACCATCTCTTTCTCGCCATTTTCATTTTCGCGTTCTTCAGTCTTCGCTTCCTCTACGATCGTCTCTACAACAACATCATCTTCACGAACATCGGCTGCATCGATCGTTTCATATTCCTGCTCTGCGTTTGCTTTGGAAAGGAATATCTCAACCGGCATAAAGGAACAATATTTGTCCAAAATCTCTCTGACACGATACTCATTCGCAAACTCTAAGCTGTCCTCGGAAAGGTACAGGGTGATCGTTGTACCAACAGTATCTTTTGTGCCGTCTGACATTTCAAAATTAATACCGCCTTCCGATTCCCAGCGAACCGGTGTAGCATCCTTCTGCCAAGACAACGTGTCGATCGTAACTTTGTCAGATACCATAAACGCAGAATAAAATCCCAGTCCAAAGTGACCTATGATCTGCTCTTCGTTCGTTTTGTCCTTGTATTTCTCTAAGAAATCCGTTGCACCGGAAAAGGCAACCTGATTGATGTACTCGTCCACTTCATCTGCCGTCATACCAAGACCGGTATCTGTCAGAGAAATTGTCTTAGCATCCGGATCAACAACGACCTGTATCTGTGCCTTGTAATCCTCCGGCATATCATATTCGCCCATAATTTCTAACTTCTTCAACTTAGTAATGGCGTCGCAGCCATTTTGAAACTAACTCACGAAGAAAAATGTCATGGTCAGAATACAACCATTTCTTAATGATCGGAAACATATTTTCAGATTCAATTGATAAGCTACCTGTTCTGCTCTGCATAATAATCCTCGTTTCTGCACACTTTCCTATAAAAACGAACCCTGTGTCAAGTGCGCCGAGACACTGATCCGCCGCATCACCGCCAGATGCGTCCGTCTTGTTAGCACTCTACTCTTACGACTGCTAACAACATCCAGAAAATATATTAGTATCATTCTACCAAAATGTCAAGAGCAAACATAACATTTTACGAATCTCATCCCCAAACTTCGCATACCCACTGTTATGTTCTAACCACATATTGCTTATTATGTCAAAAGCTGCTATTCATTTTGCAGTTCCCAGAGACTGAATTCTGCCATAAGGGATCTATAGAAATTGCCTTGCCGCATTTACGTTTTTAGTGATTTCTAGATTTTGTTGTCTCTGATGTATGATTTACATGCCTTACGGACAACTCGAAGTCCCGGAAGCAAGGTATTCATCATTTTGAAAGGGACTTTGCGCTCGTCGTTACTTATGTCTCGTACTTCAGAGACATTAAGTAACGTGACGTAGCGCATCGTAGCGAAAGCGTCCCGTCCAAAAATGGATGATACTGCTAAACCGGGACTTCTCAGACAATCCTTCAGGCATGTATTCATCAGAGACTTAACAAAATAAGAAATCACATAAAAACTCTGCGTTCTGCGGCAATTTTCTTAGATCTCTTATGGCAGAACAATTAAGTTTATCGACTGCAAAACTGCTAATTTGCTGCTGACATAATAAGCAATATGGGTGAAAAGACCGTTGAGGGTGTGCGAAGTTTGCGTCATATACTAAAATTGGGAGATCGCCCGGAACCGGTTTGGTCATCCATTCTTTTGCTGAGTATCCGCTA
>VOFE01001849.1_pt1 | contig 40001 bp, 47 predicted proteins | sample 5384071 | NCBI WGS metagenome assembly VOFE01 (sample SAMN12384724, study PRJNA508395) | human gut metagenome | isolation source: healthy gut D | host: Homo sapiens
CGACCTTATGAACCGGAACTAACAGGTTATTCCAAATATAATCTTCATGGAAATAACTTCTATAATCTGGGGATTGATTATGCTTATCGCTGGCGTCGCTTCTCTTTTCAGGGAGAAACGGCGATAGGAAAACAAGGTTGGGCTTCTTTGAACCGATTACAATACTCGCCGGTTCAAGACATACAGTTTATGTTGATACATCGGTTTTATTCTTATAACTATTGGGCTATGTTTGCCCATTCATTCGGTGAAGGAAGTACGACACAAAATGAACAGGGATATTATGTTGGATTAGAAACAACACCTTTCAGCCATTGGAGGTTTTTTGTTTCATTCGTTCTTCTTTCTTCGGAAAAATGATTATTTTAAGTTTCCACACTTGAAATAATTATGTATCCGACAGATTTAGAAGAAACACATTTGCAAGTCATCAAGAAAATCTTGAACCTGCAAGCAAGAAAGCGAAAATATGATTTGCGTGAGATATGGAACGCCATTTTCTATCTCGTGAAGACAGGCTGCCAATGGCGTATGCTGCCTTCCCATTTTGCCCCTTGGGAACTGGTATATTACTATTACCGCAAATGGTCTTCCTTAGGTGAATTTGACCTGTTGTTGAATAACTTACGTGAAAAAGTCCGTGTCAAGAACGGTCAAAATCCGAAGAGGCAAGCGTTGGTATTATGGACAGCCAAAGTGTCCGCTGGGGTGACAACCGTTCCCTTAATGGCATTGACGGCAATAAAAAGGTGAAAGGCATCAAACGCCATGTCGTCGTTGACAAGAACGGTTTCCTGATAGCTGTCATGGTAACAATAGCCTGCGTACATGACGAAGTTGATACGGAAACATTCTTGTATTGGAAGGAGGGATTTCTTTTATTTCGACGATGTAGCATTGGTGGATATGATGAAAGAAATAGGTAAATGGTATAATATAGATATAGAATTTAGAAACAGTGAGATAATGAATCTGCGTATGCATTTTCTGGCAAACCGTCAACAGAAAGTTTCTGATTTGATTGAGTTGTTAAATCGTATGGAAAGAATTCATGTCTATTTAGAAGGTGAAAGCCTTATTATCGAGTAAAAAACAACTATTCAGCAAGAAATAAATCCGGTTAGAAAATATTTTTGGAAAATAAATCTGTTTATGGGTAACCATTCTTTTATAAAACTCGTATAAAATATAAAAAAATAGATTTATTTAACCAATCGGATTTATGGAAAGACAAGCATGGAAATTGATTGTTTTACTTTTGTTATTCTGTTATGTCCATTCACCTTATGTTAAGGCACAAGTTGGTAATGGAAAGCAAATAACAATGGAGTTTAAAAATGAAGGATTACCCTCTATTTTTAAACGTTTGCAGAAAGTATCGGGATATAAAGTACTTTTTATCTACGATGTCCGGTTCTGCTGTTACTATCAAAGGGTGAAGATCTGAAAAATATAGTACGAACAATGTGGCTAAAGCGATAGCCGCTGTTAAGCTCCGGACTTCGTATCATGGATAATATCAATATGGGGTCTAATCCGAATAATCTGCCTGATATGCGTATGCGTGGCGGTGCAAATATGGATTGGGCACGGTAGATTTAAATTCTGCCAGTAATGATGTGCTGGCAGTTCAGGGCGAATATGAGACCTATGCCAATCAACCGCTGCTTATCATGGACGGATTTGAAATCAGTATACAGACACTTGCTGATATGGATCCCGACCGTGTTGCTTCCATCGTTGTGTTGAAAGATGCGGCAGCTACGGCTATTTATGGTTCGCGTGCGGCAAATGGAGTAATTGTTATCGAAAGCAAGACTCCCAAACCGGGACGGATTTGGGTGACTTATGGTGGGGAACTTCGTATTGAAGCTCCGGATATGACCGGATATAATTTAATGAATGCAAGAGAGAAGATAGACGCAGAGTTGCAAAAGCGGACTTTATACATACGGCGGCGAAACAGTTGAAAAATGGCAGCTCTATCAATCTAAATTGCGTGAAGTGCTGGCAGGAGTAAATACTTATTGGCTGGACAAGCCTTTGCAAACAGCTTTCCAACAACGACATACGGTTACGTTGGAAGGTGGTGACGAAGCCTTGCGTTATCGGATGTATGTCGGATATAATAGTTCTCGGGTGTGATGAAAGACAGTAAGCGTGATGTATTGACCGGTTCACTTGATTTTCAGTATCGTCTGAAAAAGGTGTTGTTAAAGAATAGCATTACGTTGGATAATTCGGTGGCTAATGAGTCTCCGTGGGGAAGTTTTAGTGAATATACCCGCTTGAATCCTTATCTGCGTCCATATGGAGAGAACGGAGAAATACAAAACGGCTTGATAATTTCGAAGGAGTGGGTGGTGAGTCGAGCTACCTGAATCCGATGTATAATACGACATTCAACAGTAAAGACCAAAGTAAAAACTTTACAGTACGTGAACTTTTCAGGGTAGAATATAATCCTACTAATGAATTACGGTTTGAAGGAGCTTTTAATTTGTCCAAAAGTGTAGGACATCGTGATATTTTCCGTCCTGCACAACATACGCTTTTTGATAATGTGACCGATCCTACCTTAAGAGGTGATTACCGCAGAAGCCAGAGTGAAGCTGTCAGTTGGGGAATCGATTTGACAGGAAGCTGGAATAAGCAACTGGAAGATCACTACCTGACTGCTAATGCACGTATGAGTGTATTGGAGAATAATTCGGAGACTTATGGAAACTATGTGACTGGTTTCCCGAATGATAATATGGATAACTTGTTGTTTGGTAAGAAATATAATGAGAAGGTGACAGGAGATGAGAGGACAACGCGCTCCATTGGTTGGGTAGTTGCTGAGGCTATTCTTATAAATATAAGTATTCGTTCGACTTTAATATACGCTTGGACGGTTCTTCTCAATTTGGAAAAAATAACCGTTGGGCTCCTTTCTGGTCAACCGGATTACGTTGGGATTTGAAAAAAGAGAACTTTTTGAAAGATGTATCTTTTATTTCTGATTTTATTTTGAGGGGTACATACGGTACGACCGGTTCCCAAGGTTTTGATCCTTATCAGGCACATGGTTATTATACATATTCCAATTTACTGCTTCCTTATTACTCGTCGGATGCAACAGGTTCGGAAATCTTGGCTATGCATAATGAAAGTTTAAAATGGCAGACTACAAAAAGTACTAATCTTGCCTTGGAACTCGGGTTTTTCGATCAGCGTTTTACTGCACGTGTGGAATATTATCGGAAAATAACAGATAATATGGTTGCCAATATAAGTCTTGCTCCTTCTCTTGGTTTCAGCAGTTATCCGGAAAATCTGGGAAAGATAGAGAATAAGGGTTGGGAAATTTCTCTCGGCTATTCCTTATAAAAACACTGCTAAACAAGCTTATTGGACAATTACAGTAAACGGTTCTCATAATACTGACAAACTATTGAAAATATCGGAAGCGATGAAATACAGAAATGATAAAAGTGCATCAGATTTAAAAGATACGCCGTTGCCACGTTATGAAGAAGGTGAATCTCTTGTCGCGTATTTGGGTAGTACGTTCATTAGGCATTGATCCGGCTTCCGGAGATGAAATATTATTAAAGCGTAACGGAGAAATGACAAGCGCCGTTAACTGGAGTGCGAATGATGTAGTACCTATCGGTAATACGGAACCTACATGGCAAGGATATATTAATTCTTCCTTTACATACAGAGGTTGGGGAGCAGATGTCAGTTTCAGATACCAGTTTGGCGGTCAGGTATATAATCAGACCTTTGCTTGACAAGGTGGAAAATGCCAATCTGAAATATAATGTAGATCGACGGGTAACTCAGCTACGTTGGGCTAAACCGGGTGACAAGGCACAATTCCGTACTCTTACCTCCTAAGTGGTTGGGAAACGAAAGCTACTTCTCGGTTTATCATGGATGAAAATATATTCCAGGGAAGTTCGTTGTCTGTTTACTATCGTATGGATCGTACTAATACAAAATTTATTAGTCATTGGGGATTGAGTTCCGCTAAAGTGACGTTTAATATGGAAGACTTTTTCTATTGGTCTACAGTGAAACGCGAAAGAGGTTTGTACTATCCGTATTCCCGTCAGTTTACATTTGCTCTGAATGTTGCTTTCTAATTAAAAAACCTATTTGTATGAAACAGATAATATATATACTATTAACAACAACAATGCTGGGACTTATGTCTTGCAGCGACTGGTTGGATGTATCTCCGAAGACTTCTATTCCTACCGACAAGCAATTTGAGTCGGAATCAGGATTTAAGGATGCGCTTACAGGTATTTATTTGAAGTTGGGAACCACGACATTATATGCCGGAGACTTGACTTATGCTTATTTGGATGAGTTGGCAGGATTATATTCCGATTATCCGGGGTATAATACAAATGCTGTTTTCGACCAAAGTATCGTGTTCGATTATGAGAACATGTTTTTGAGTAAGAAGAATGGGATTTACTCAACGATGTATAATATCATAGCCAATATTAATAATTTCCTGGAGTACGTAGACAAAAATAAAGATGTTCTAGTTACCGAACGCTATTATGAAACTATGAAGGAGAGGCACTCGGGCTTCGCGCTTTTCTTCACTTTGATTTGTTGCGTATGTTCGGTCCTGTTTATAAAGAACATCCTGCATCCAAAGCTATACCCTACCGTATTGCTTTTGATAAGGATGCCACTCCTGTTTTACCAGCCAGCGAAGTGGTTGACGCTATTCTCAAAGATTTGAATGACGCTGAAAAAATTACTGAAAGAGAGTGATCCTCTTGATTTCTTTACCGATCAGACGGATGAAGATTTTATAGATAAAAATCATTTTCTTGTCAATCGTGAGTTTCGTCTGAATCTATATGCGGTTAAAGCTATGCTGGCTCGTGTATATTGTTACAAAGGTGATGCGGAAAGTAAAGGATTGGCAGAAGTACGCTAAACAAGTGATTGCTGCCTCTAAGTATTTTTACATTGTATAAATCGCAGACTGCTTCCAATTACAATTCCATACGCTACGCATAGAGCAAATCTTTGGAATAACAGTCAATGAATTCTCCAATTTGCTTATCGGAAATTATATGGATATGGAGAATACCAATACTCAGCAACATTTCTATCTGGATGGAGATAAATTTAAATTCTTCTATGAAACTGCCGATGCAGGGAATACTGACTGGAGAAAAAATACGGAAATGTTTGAGGTTATTAATGGGGCAAGTCGGACAGATGTTTTTGTAGAAAATATAATCAGAAACCTTTGAATGGCGGATATGCTTATTCCGGTGCTGACGCTATCCCTTTGATACGCTTACCCGAAATGTATTATATTGTAGCAGAATGTGTTCCTTCTGCATCGGAAAGTGCTGACGCGTTAAATACCGTACGTTTTGCACGTGGTATCTCTTATAGTGATGAAATACCGACTACCGGATATGATGACCTTGATAATACTTCGGAAGAAGACAAAAACCAGACTAAACGTATTAATGAGATAATGAAAGAATATAGAAAAAGAATATTTCGCGGAAGGTCAACTTTTCTATTTCTTGAACTATAATTATAGCACTTATTATGGTTGTGGGATTGAAACGATGACTGAAGCCCATTATCAGATGACGTTGCCGGATGACGAGTATATTTTTGGAAACAACTCTAAATGATGAAGCATTATGAAACGTATTATATATTTTGTTTTAGCTATTCTTGTTTGCGGCATTTATGTAGGATGCAGTGAAAACGAGATAGACTTATATGACCAGACACCTCGTATCAATTTCTATGGTAGCACTACGCATGTCCGTACTTTGGTTGATACGGATTATGTGAAGAAAGAACCTTATGCTGTAGACAGTTTTACGGTAAGAATACAAGGGAGATCTTTTGAAAGAGAATCGTGATTTCTGTGTGAAAGTTACCCCGAATAGCGATTATCAGAATTCAGTAGATGTATTATTGGAAAGCAAGTATACATATACTGACCTTGATACAGTTGCCAGATATTCTATTATAAAAATAAATCGTCCGAAAGTAGAGGCAGGTAGAAATGTTTATGGTTGTTATCTGGAGTTTGATTTGAATAACCCTCTTCATCAGTTTGATAAAGGTCTGGTAGAAAAGAATCAAATCGTTTTAAATGTCAGATGGGAGTTGAAACCGACCGAATGGAGTGATTATGTGGGATTTGGCAGTTATAGCGATGCTAAATATATGTTTATTATGGATGTATGTCAACGTGTATGGGATGATTTGGAAGATGAAGATATTGATGTACTCAAGCAAGCTTATAGAGAATATAAGGAGGAGGGAAATCCACCGATTTTAGGTGAAGCGGGTGATGAAATAGAATATGAATAAGATTAAAAAGAAACGTTATGAGGAAATATATCATCTGTATAGTAAGTTTTATCGGAGCGGCTTTATTGCAAACAGGCTGTTACGATGACAAGGGAGATTACGATTATCATGATGTAAATACGATGGATATCGTAATACCTGAAACGAAGGTACGTATTCCTAAAGAGGAAGCAGTCGAAGTTTCAATGATACCCGAGATTTCTCAGACTTTGGAGCAAAATGAGAAAAACCTTGTATTTCAATGGAAGAAAACAATCGAAGGAAAGAAAGCGGGTCGGACAGACTTAGTGATTATAAAAGATTATTCCGTAGGCAAAGAATGTAAAGTAACAGTCGAGCCTTATGAATCCGAAAATATAGGTTTGATGTTGGTCATTACGGATAAAAAGAATGGAACAACCTGGTATCAGATAGGTGAAGTTGCAATTATTCGTCCTTTAAATCCTTGCTGGTTTGTATTGCAGGAAAAAGAAGGAAAGGGAGTATTAGGAGCGATAGAGGGTACTCCGGAAGGATATTATGTTTATCCGGATGTCTTTAAATCAGAACTGAATCAGTCATTTCCGTTAGAAGGAAAACCTTTGGCGGTAAGTGCAAGAAAAAACTATGGGGATTCGTTTTTAAGTAGTATGCTGGGTTTTTTTGGTTTTAAAGTAAGTCCGGCGTTAATGGTGGTAACCGATCGGGACTTGGCCTTGTTGACTCAAGTACTTTAATAACGAGATATCCATCGAATAAAATACTTTTTGAACCGACTGGAAAAGGGGAACCGTTGAATATCGAGCTCTATAAGATGAGTACTCATGGTGAATTGTTTGTGAATAGTGGAAAAGCATATTGTGCTCCTATGGATGGATTTTGTGTACCATTCTCAGTAAAAAAGGAAAGTGAGTTTCCCGCCATTTCCGCTTATGGTTCGTATGGAGGAGGCTATTTGTTTTTGATTCTGAAAATCATCGTTTTCTTGCTTCCTCTATTCTGGGTTTTAGCGATTATATGGTACCGAATTCGGCTACTCAAGATATACGTAATTATGGAACTAAATGGACTGATCAGAAACCTGTCAGGACATATTTAATGTCGTCTGATGAATCAAATGTCTTTGATCCAAATAAGATTGATCCGTCTTTAGAAGTGCATGACATTGTTACGGGAGGAAACGGGGGAAATTTTGCTTATGCGATTGCTTCTCCCCGGAACGGAAAAGAGCTGACTGTGTTTAAATTCAGTGCGCAAGATGAAGATCCGATTTGTGCTGCCCGGTATACGATTGCTTTACCGTCCGAAGTAAATGTAGAAACAGCAAAATTTGCAGCTTCTTACGCGTATACGGCAAACCTTATATTTATGACATCGGGTAATAAATTATATCGCATTGATCTTGATCGCGGAAGGGCAATTGAACTTTATACTTATGAAACTGATCCGTCAGCACAGATAGTTAGTTTAAAATTTAAGGACCCTGAAAGTGTGAGAGGAAGATGACGATGAGGAAATAGGCGAATATAAGGAGAAACTAGGTATGTCTCTCGGATTAGGCATCAATACTGCTGACAAAGGTGTAGTTGTCGAATTGCAATTGACAGTGGCGGGCGATGTAGCTCGCGAAGAAAACAGCATTTGTGTTTACGAAGATCCCGAGCAACTCATTGGGAAGATTGTTGATATTAGCTATAATTATGAATAGTATAAATCGCTCTTTATGCTAAAAGGAATTATCAGTGCAATATTTCTTGCAGTTGCCTGTACTTTGTCTGTACGGGCAACAGCCAAATATGGCTACTTTTTCTAAAAGAAGAAGCACCAGTGGAAGTTATTCCCGGTATGTTTACTACCTACCGAAGTGATAAACATATCTATTGGGAAATCCCCGGATTCATTGATTGAACGTGAGTTTGCCGTAACGACAACTATCCTGACAGCTCCTGCCCGTCCGGACCGGGATATGGAGAAGAAATTCGGATATGCGGGTGACATGATAGGTCCGGTATTCTTCAGTTTCAGGAAACAGGGTGATGAATTGTGGATAGTAGATCCGTTGAATGAAAGGATTATTGAAAATCCTGCAGGGATATATGCAAAGATTGCTGCCCAACGTGGGAATAGCAGACTTTATAAAAGATTGCCGGTCAAAGCAAAGACTCAAGGAAGTAGTTTGATAGAGATTGGCGAGGTATTAAAAGATTTCCCTTTGTTTACGCTCGATATTGTATCTTTTGATTTATTGGTAGGTTCACGTTTAAAAGAGAAAGATTGCATCAAGGAAATCAAGGGATATGACAACCGCTTGTTGGTTCATATATCACGGGCTTATCGAAGTTCGTCAATAGGAATGCCCGGCAAACCTGTTTCTCCGTCTTATATTGGTGATTGGGATACGGGTGTTTGCATTAAATTATTATCAAAAAAGCCATTGGAAGCAGTTTCTGCAAATAGCGGAGCCTACTTTTCCATCGGCAAGGAATGTTTTCAAGGCGATCAGCCCGCTGTCCGGAAAGCTGTTATCAAACGGTGGCGTTTGGAGATAAAGCCGGAAGACAAGGAAAAGTACATGAAAGGGGAATTAGTGGAGCCGATACAACCTATTATCTTTTATATAGATCGCAACACGCCGGAAAAGTATATTGGTTGCATTATTGAGGCAGTACGTGACTGGCGTCCTGCTTTCGAGCAAGCCGGATTTAAGAATGCCATTGATGCACGATTGGCTCCCACTGCCGAAGAAGATCCGGATTTTAGTATTTATGACAGTACTTATCCGTTTATTTCATGGAAGATATCAGGACAGAATAATGCTTATGGGCCGACTCCTTGTGAATCCCGGTCCGGAGAGATTATTGCTTGTCACGTCGGTATTTTCAGCAGCGTGTTGAATTTGGAGCAAAAATGGTATTTTGCTCAATGTGGAGCCAATGACCCGCAGGCATGGAACATAGAATTTCGGACTCTTTGCAATTGGAACAGATAAAACAAGTATTCATTCATGAAGTGGGTCACACATTGGGATTGGAACATAACTTTCTGGGTAGTTCCCATTATTCCATAGACCAGTTGCGTGATAATGACTTTTTGAGTCGATATAGTATAGGAAGTTCCATAATGGATTATGTACGATATAATTATGCTTTGCGTCCTCAAGATAAAGTTGATTTGAGAAACAGGCGGGTACGTGTCGGCGAATATGATAAGTGGGCTATTGAATGGGGATACCGTATATTTCCGGGTAAGGATGCTTCTGAAAGAGAAGAGAACAGAGAGCGTTGGAATCAGGAAAAACAGAAAGATCCTTCCTTGCATTTTTCAGGTGGGATAGATGTACGGGCGCAGGCGGAAGACTTAGGTAATGACCATGTTATTGTCAATACACAAGGAATAGAGAATCTGAAATATTTGTGTGAACATCCGGATGTCTGGCATGTAACGGACAAAAACGTCTTTATATGTATTACAGGGGCGTTATGAAGCGGTATTGAATCATTATAAACAGTGGGTACAGCATGTTTTGTCGCATTTGGGCGGAAAACGTCTTGCGGAAGCCGATGATGAGAATATTTATATACCGGAAAAGGCTGATTACAATAAGAAGGTGATGAACTTTATACAGACTTATGTATTACAGCCTCCTGCGTGGATGTTTAATAAATCGTTTACCCATAAATTAGAAATAGATGCCAGTCAAGAATTCGACCGTTTTTATGAGGAACTTATGTCGGAAATAATCCGTTCTCTTCGGAAGGTGGAAGAATCAGAGAATGCTTGTGAGGATATGTTATCTGTAAATGAGTTTTTGGAAAGTATGCATGAAGGGTTATTCGTTGAATGGACTGATAATGTTCCTGTAAGTGAAGCGAAGCATAAGATACAGACGCTTTATGTAAATAAACTCTGTGATTTACTGGATCGGTCGGAAAAGATAACCTCCTCGAAATTATTAGTTTCTGTTATGCAAGCTTTGAATAGAATTAAGAAAGAGGGGCTTGATTATAGTAATAGGGTAGCAGAACCGGTTGCTAAAAAACGTGCTATGTTTCTGGTAGATAGCATTATATTTTAAGGATGAAAAGCAAATAAAGAGGCTCATGAATAAAAGAAAATATGTGATTATTATATTGTTGTGTATGGCCGCATGGCTCAGGCACAAGATTCCGTCAAAAGCGTTTGATGAATTCTTTGTCACCGGAATGAAAAAATAGAGGGTGTATTTCCTGTATATGTAGCGGAGAAGGAGGTTTATCTGGAAATACCCCGTGGAAAAATATATCGGGCGGGAGATTGAAGTTCGCGGACAGATAGATAGAGGCTTCGATTTACTGAATCGTCCCGTTACCGGTTTGGGGGTAGTACGCATCATGTCTCCTGATAAAGCTACAATTTGCTTTCCAAAAACCGTTTTATACAGAGCGTATTCTGGATGAAAAAGAGTGTATATCAGCGGTCGTTTTCGTTGTCAAATATACAACCTGCCGGTGATAGCTATCCGGTAGTGGCTTATTCGAAAGAACAAGGAGCCATTATCCGAATAACAAAATATCTGATAAATGGCAATGACTGGTTCAGCTATAATCATGGTTTTATTCGTTCCTTGGTTCCGGAACTGTCGGAAATAATGAAAATACATCCTTTTAAGGAAGGTGTGTCGTTTACGGTCAGGCGCTATCATGGGGTTGAGGCGGAAAGATATATGTTTTCCAGCTCTGCCATTATATTACCTGAAGGCAGCATACCTTTGGAGGTTACTTGTGTAGTACGTTTGCTCCCTCAAAAAAAGATCAGATCCGCCTGGCAGATCACAGGATACCCTATCAGACATTGACTTTTAAAAGATTATTCCCAAGATCCTTATTGTATGGTAGAAGATTCATTAATTCTTCGTTGGGATATGTCGAAACCGCTTATTTTTTATGTAGATACGCTTTTTCCGAAGGAATATTTTCAAGCTGTGAAAGAAGGAATATTGGTATGGAATACTGCATTCCGCAAGGCAGGTATCCGGGATGCTTTACAAGTGAAGTATGCAGACCGAAAGATAATTCCGGCGGAACAACGTGCTTTTATATCTTATGATTTGATGATGCCGGGGATAAAAAGTGACTTTATCTGTCATCCTCGTACCGGAGAAATACTGTCATGTCGGGTGAATATCGGACATGGATTTCAAAAAGGAAAATTGGATGACTATCTGTTAAGTTGTGGCGCTTCGGATCCGCGTATCATAGCCGACCGTTATGCAAAGGAAGTGGAAAAAGAGTTGTTGCAAAATGAAATAACAGGGGGAAATCGGGCATCTTTTTAGGTTTACGCGGAAATCTGTCCAAAAACTCGTGCGGAACGACTGTGAAAGTAGGGGAAGATGCTTGCCGGACTATTTATTTTGGTTATAATCCTCTCAAAGGAAGTAGGAATTGCTATGAGGAACGGGAGCAACTCCGTCGATGGATAGATAAAAACCTGCCGGATGGGACCCATTCTCTTCCTCCATCCGATTATGCAGCAAAAGGTGTCAAATCTGCAGATTATACTAAATCAATTGGATAAGATTGTGTATAAAGGAGGAAAAGGGACAAAGGAAGTTCACTCACTGATATATACAGGAAGGCTATTCGTCAATATGGAAGTTACCTGATGGGAATAGCTGAAACAGTGGGAAGTTCCCAACCGGCAGATACACAACATCAAGCAATGCTCGAACTGGATAACTATTTATTTCATCCTGTAGAAAAGATGGAATGTACGTATGTAAAAGAGAATTTACTGGAAGCAAGAAATAACATTCTATATCCGGAATTGGTAAAGATGTTCAAGCACTTACTAAGTATAGAAACAATATCGGCTCTTAGATTGCAAGCATTACATAGTAATCAAAAAAGGATATAGTGATGACGATTTCTTCCGGGATTTGTATAAAAGGGCTGTTTAATGATTTTGATCCGTCGGCTGCTGTAAGCTATGAACAAATGGATATCCAGTTGATATGTCTGGACGCATGGTTGGATATAATACAGGAAAATGCAAAACATACTAGTACAACAAGCGTTGATATGTACACTTTACTTATGGGAAGAATTAAGTGAAAAAATAGTCGTACAGATAGGATAACCTGTAAGTTTTGGGTTATCTTTGCTATGATTTATGAATAAATAATTAGAATAAGATGACTATTATTTTTCCTTCACCCATCTTCGGCCCTATTCATTCCCGCCGTTTGGGCGTTTCTTTGGGAATCAATTTATTACCGGACGACGGTAAGGTTTGTTCGTTCGACTGCATTTACTGTGAGTGTGGCTTCAATGCCGAACGTCGTACGAAGAAGCTTCTCCCTACCCGTGAAGAAGTCCGCACGGCTCTCGAAGAAAAACTAAAAGATATGCAGGCAAATGGTCCTGCTCCCGATGTACTGACCTTTGCCGGAAATGGAGAACCGACGGCACATCCCTGCTTCCCCGAAATCATAGACGATACTCTTGCCTTGCGGGACAAGTATTTTCCGAAAGCGAAAGTCAGTGTATTAAGTAATTCTACATTTATCGACCGTCCTGCCGTATTCGAGGCTTTGAACAAGATTGACAACAACATCCTAAACTGGATACGGTGGATGAAGAATACATTCATCTGTTGGACCGTCCTAACGGAAAATACTCTGTTAAGAAGATCATCGAAAAGATGAAAGAGTTCAAAGGAAACTGCATCGTACAGACGATGTTTCTGAAAGGAGGTTATCAGGGAAAAGACATGGATAATACATCCGACAAGTATGTGCTCCCCTGGATAGAAGCAGTGAAAGAAATCGCTCCCCGCCAAGTAATGATATATACGATTGACCGGGAGACGCCCGACCACGATTTGCAGAAGGCTACACATGAAGAGTTAGACCGTATTGTGGCTTTATTGGAAAAGGAAGGTATTCCGGCAACAGCTTCTTATTAAAATATAATAATACGTAAGAAAGTTAATATAAGAGGGCGAATTAATAGAATTCAGAAGTTTTACTTCCTATTCTATTGCTCGCTCTTTTATTGGCTTCATGAGCTGTTTCAGCCTATTCTGACAAGGGTATATTCTCACTGCGATGAGAAATGTACTTCCCTGATAATTGAACTGCACCCCAAAAGTTAGACACAAAACTTTAGGAGTGCAGTTTTTTATGCGACATTCATTTGAAGAAAAACTCAATATTGTGAGCAAAGTCAAGAGCGGTCAGCTCATTAATACCTCTTTGGTTGTTCGGTTTCTTATATGAAAGGCTAGCTTCCTTTCTTCACATAATCTTTCGGCAATATCCCGAACTGCTTCTGAAAGCAACGGGCAAAGTACGAAGGATTATTAAATCCTACGATGTAGCAGACTTCGTTAATATTCCCTTCCCGCAAAAGTTCTCCGGCTGTTTTGAGCCGTATCAACCGGATATAATCATTGGGTGGCATTCCGGTCAGCCCTTTCAACTTGCGCTGTAAGTTGGAACGGCTGATAGCCATCTCCTCTGCCATCTTATCGATGGTAAATTCTTCATTGGTGAAATTGCGGGTAATGATTTCATTGATCGTGTTCAGCCATTTCACGTCTGTTTTGTTCATTAATGTCTGGTCGTATGACATATTCGGCACCGTTGAAAAGTGATTGAACAGCATGCGCCGGTTTTCCAGCAGATTATTGATGGTGGCTTTCATGTGGCTTAGCGAGAAAGGCTTTTCTATATAAGCGTCCGCGCCATAGTCAAGACCCGCAATTTTTGAATCGATGCTGTCGAGTGCCGAAAGCAGGATAAACGGGATATGACAAAGCATATTGTCGGAACGGATGGACTTTAACAATTCGAATCCGTCCATGTGGGGCATGACGATGTCGCTGATAATAAGATCTACTGTCGTTGTCTCCAGACATTCCAAGGCTTCCTTGCCATTGGTGGCTGTATGGATGGTATAGGTATTTCCCAGATTTTTAGCCAGAAACTCCAGCATATCCGTCGTGTCTTCCACTACCAGAAGAGAGTAAACCGGCGGGTTCGCCCTCTTCCTCCGAAGGGAACCTGTCGGGCATGGAAGTGATGGAAGGGCTGACAGGGATGTTTTTCTCCAAATATGGAATTTCCACATACCTCGCATCCTTCCGTATAGCCGGGATTGATATAAACCTTCCCTTTATGCTTCTCCACCAATAATTTGACGAGACTCAATCCGATTCCCACTCCCGATCCGTTGTTTCCTGTGTTTCCTACCTGATAAAACGGTTCGAAAACCTTGCTGCATTCCTCTTGCGGAATACCCGGACCGTCGTCACGCACACACAAGGAGAGCGTGCGCCCTTCAGAAGACAGATGTTCGTCCATAATTACCATAATGCGGGTGCGGGCATATTTCATGGCATTCGTCAGCAGGTTGCTGGCAATTTTAGTCAGCGCCTCCTGGTCTACATTATATTGCAGATGTTCTTTCGGCAGAGAGACACTGAAAGATATTCCGGTCAGGGAGATGGCACGGAAACGGTCGATGATGTCCTCTATCATCCGGTTGATATCCACTTCATTGAATGAAAGCGTATAACCTTCCTTGTCCACTTTGCGGAAGTCGAGCAATTGTTTGATAAGCTCCATCAGCCGGTTGGTGTTCTTCCGTATCACAGACAGGTTGCTTTCCACTTCACTGTTCCATTCATGTGTTTCCAAAATCGCTTCCAGCGGAGCTTTGATAAGACTAACCGGAGTCTTGATTTCATGTGCCACTTGGGTGAAGAATGTAATTTTCGACTGGAACAATTCCTGATTCTTGATTTGTTCCATCTCTTTCATCTTTCTTGCTTTCACAGCCTGCTGCTTACGCAAATAAAGCTGTATCAGGAAATATGCGAGGCCACACGCAATTAGTAAATAGAAAATCTTGGCATAAATGGTCTTCCAGGGTGGAGGAAGAATTTCAATATGCAGGCAACAGTCGTCATTGCTCCAATATTCATCGTTGTTACTGGCTTTCACACGGAAAGTATATTCACCCGGAGGCAGGTTGAGAAAAGATACGTTATGTTTATCCGTGTATATCCATTCTTTGTGAATACCGTCCAGTTTGTAGGCATATAAATTCTTGCTGGGAGCCACATAACTAAGACTTTCGAACGCGATGTCGAACGATACCACCTGATAAGGAATCGTTACCTGTCCGCTAAGAGCAGGTATACGCTTGCTAAGGCTTACTTTGTCGTCGGGGCTATGCATATATACCGCCGAGATAGACGCTGTAGGTCTTACCTTATTAATAGATAATTTGAACGGATAGAAACTATTGAACCCGTTCACTCCACCGAAATAGAATTTCCCGTCACTGGCTTGCAGGGAAGAGCGGAAATTGAACTGGTTGCTTTGTAATCCGTCCTCGATGGTATAGAGTTGTGCCCGTTTGTTCTGCGGCTCATACCGGATCAGTCCCCTGTTGGAAGAAAGCCAATAGTTACCCGATTGGTCGTCCAGTATGCCATAGATGATATTGTTTGGCAGATTCTCTTTGGTAGAGAAGTTTTCAAAACGGTCCTCCTGATAGTGATAACGGCAGATGCCACCGCCTTCAGTACAGAACCATAGATGCTGTTTATGATCGATATACACACGGATTACCCAGTTGCTGCAAGGAGAATCAGGATTTGCCGGGTCGTTGCGATAGTTGTGCAGTTTGCCGGTTTGGCGGTTGTAACGCCAGATACCATCCCTTTTGCTTGCCAGCCACAAGTCTCCGTATGGGTCTTCAACCATATCGTAGATAAAGATATGGCTTAAAGGTTCCAATGTTCGGAAAGAGTCACTTTCCGGGTCATACCGGCAGAATCCGGAAAGCGTTCCCAGATAAATGCTGCCATCCTTCGTTTGATAGATGGAGTAGATATGGTCGTTAGGAATTGAATGTGGGTTTGCGCGGTTATGGCGATAGTTTTTCATTTTTCCCGTTTGAATATCCAGGATATATAATCCACGGGAGAAACTGCCAATCCACAATTTTCCTTCATTGTATAGTAGTGCATGGATATTGTGATAACCGATATTAGGGTTACTGCTTCTCAACAGATGGTTTTTAAACTTCTTCGTGCGGGGATCAAAGAGATTCAGTCCCCCGTCTTCGGTAGCAATCCAGATGTTACCGTCGGGATCTTCGCAGAATTGGCTGATTACATTTCCCGAAAGAGAATTTTCCGTACCATTGGGATAATACCACTCGATATCCTTATGCTTGGGAGACAGGTAACTCACTCCACTGAAATAAGTCCCGATCCAGATTCCCCCCTTCCCTATCCTGATAACAGGCATAGATACTTTCTTTATTTTGTCCGTCGTCGGTAGGCAGACATTCTCCTGTCGTGGTGTTGAATGTATAAAGTCCGTCGTCGGAGCCGAGATAGAAAGAGTTGGCCGTCCGTTGAAACAAGGTGCGGATGCGTGGAATGGTAAGCGTGTCCCCTTCTCCGAAGTAATAGCGGAATTGCCCTGTCTCCTTATTGAACCGTGCCAGTCCCCGTACCATGTACCCACCCATAATACTCCCTGCGAACTTTCCATCAAAGAGATAATCTCGTTGCAGGCAGGACGTCCGAAAGAAGTGTCCTCGGATATATACCCTGTGAAGTTGTCCGTGCGTTGGTTGTATTTCGCCAGCCCATTCCGGGTACCTATCCAGATAGTCCCGAACGAGTCGTTGTAGATCACCCATACGTGATTGTCCGGCAATGAATGGGGATCGGAAAGAGAATGTAGATAGTGCCTCAACGTACCTTTTTTCTCGTTGTAGACAAACAGTCCGTTGGCTGTTCCGATCCATAACTGCCCGTCATTGTCGTATGCCATTCCGAAGACACTGTTGACTGTCACCCCGTCTTCCGTCTGTGTATCGAATACGGAGAATTTTCTTCCCGCGAGTCGAATAAATACAGCTTCTCCGTACTGGCTACCCAAATCTGATTGTTATCCTGATGTCGGCAGATCGTTACTATATTCATATAACTGTTTCCACCGTTTTCTGACGAATGTCCGTAGTTGGTGAACTCGATACCGTTGAAACGATTCAGCCCGTCCTGCGTTGCAAACCACATATATCCGATGCTATCCTGGAGGATGCTCCGGACGCAATTGCCCGATAACCCTGATCTAACGTCATATTTCTTGTAGATATTGGCGAAGACCAGAGAAACCGATGTCAGCAGTATACATATAGATAAGATGGATCGTTTCATAATTTCCTTTATTTCACGTCGTCCCACGTATCCGTGCGGAACGGGAAAGCACTCAATCCGAAAGTATTCCGCAGCGTGATATTTCCCACATAATTACGGAAAGCATAGCGCACGGCAACCGGTTGGGCTACCTCTTCACTCCACACTTCTACTGTGTTGGTACGTCCAACAATCTTTGCTTTCGCCGGATAGAACTTCTTGTCCGCTCCCGCAATCTCGAATCCTTCCAGTTCGGAGAAAGTAGGGAACAATCCCGCAGGTGCGTTATCGAATGTCACTATGGCCTTTTTGTCCGCATAGTCCACTTTGGTCATCGTCGGACCGTTGGATGGCAATCGGCGGATACCGTATGTTTTAGTCAATGCAAGTGTAGCCAACCGAAGTCCCACTACATCCTTCTGTGGCGGATGGATACAGAATTCATCACCAATATCCGTAGTAGGCACCATGCCCGAATTAGGAATTGTTTTCAGTGCTTCCATCTGTGCTTCCCGCAATAAAGCAGCCCCCGTATTGCTGCTGTTTTCATATTTGTAAGGAGCGATCTGCACATAATAGAAAGGCATATCGGGAGCCTCCCATACATTTCTCCATAGCTGCACCATAGCAGTCATCATCGGAGCATAGAATTGATAGTTGGATATATTCGATTCTCCCTGATACCAGAGGAAACCACGTGCCGTGAAGTTCTTGACAGGCCATAACATCGAGTTGTACAGACATTCCAAACGCTGATGCACCCCTCTTTTAGGATTCTTGGCAGCTTCCACATTCATGCCTTCAACGGTTTTCAATGTCGGTTCATCCATCCATGCTTCAATCGCCGAACCTCCCCAACTGTTGATAACCAGTCCTACCGGGAGATGGAGACTTTCAGTCAGTTGGCGGGCAAAGAAATAGGCGGCGGCACTGCAATCAATGCTCGTTTCGGGTGACGATACTTCCCATTTTCTTTTCTCGAAATCCGTGCGGCGTTCTGTATCATTGGTTCTCGGTACGGTAATAAAACGAATACGGTCGCGATAATTTCCCGAGTTCAGCAGCGTTTCAAGTGAGTGGTCAATGGGTTGTGCTGCATTTCCCATCATACGCATTTCCATGTTCGACTGTCCGGAGCAGATCCACACCTCCCCTATCAGTATATCCGAGAGAGTGACCGGAGTGCCGTCACTGATCGTAATAGAATAAGGAGTATATCCTCCTTCGGGAGTGTCTACTTTTACCAGCCAGGCCCCGTCTTTATCCGTAGATGCCTGATAAGTCCGGTTGTTCCACGAAGTGGTGACAGTTACTTTTTTGCCGTCCGCCCAACCCCATAACTTAACGGGGCTGTTCTGTTGAAGTACCATGTGATCTCCCATCATTGCAGGGAGTTTTACTTTGCCTTGTGCAATCGGCAGGAATAAAAGTGATAAAATAAGAAGTAGAAAATGTTTTTTCATACTGTTTTTATTAGATATTCGACGAATAGTTATTAGGTATCGGGCAAAAAATACAACCTATTTTTAAATATGGAATAAAACTAGCTAGTCATTTTCTGATAAAAACTAGTCGAATTCTTAAAAAGATTGTTTTTCCTTTCCATTCTCCCCGAATTTTCTTAATTAGTGGCATCAATCGCCTAAACAGTATTATTAGATTGGCTAAATATCCCATTTCTTTGCAGGGTGAGTATTTAACAACCTAATTGTTTCATTAAATCTAATAAAATGAAAAAGAAGCATTATCTATTATTTTTATTGGCTTCGCTCTTTTTACTGACAGATGTGGTGTGGGCACAAACATCTGCCACGGTAAATGGAGTAGTGATCGATGAGAATGGAGAAACCCTGCCGGGTGTTTCCGTCGTCGAAGTAGGTACAACAAACGGTGTCCTGACAGACCTGAACGGACACTACACCTTAAAAACAACTTCTGCCAAACCTTCCGTTTCTTTCAGTTACATTGGTTATCAGACCACCACGCTTCCCCTGAACGGGCGTACGAAACTCGATGTACAGATGAAAGTGGAAACGAAAGTGCTGGATGAAGTAGTGGTAGTGGGGCTACGGTGTACAGAAGAAAGTGAACCTGACCGGCTCTGTGACTTCCATCAACTTTGCCGACCAGACGGAAGGACGACCCATCATGAGTGTTTCTTCCGCCCTTTCGGGACTTGCCGCCGGTATGAACGTCACGCAGGCTTCGGGACAACCCGGTTCGGACGGTGCCACCATCCGCGTCCGCGGTAACGGTACGTTCAATACCAACTCCCCATTGGTCCTGGTGGACGGTATCGAATGGAGCATGGACAATGTGAACCCCAACGACATCGAAAGCATCTCCGTACTGAAAGACGCTGCCTCCACAGCTATTTATGGTACGCGTGCCGCCAACGGAGTCATCCTTATCACCACCAAAAGCGGGAAAGGCAAACCGCAAATCTCCTATTCTTATTCGGGAGTTGTGCAGATGCCTTACAATAACCTCTCTTTCGTGAGCGACTATGCCCGCTATATGGGACTGGTGAACGAGGCTTGCGACAATGTGAATACCAAAGGTATCTTCTCGCAGGAAAGCATCGACCGCTGGAGGGCTGCTTCTGCCGATCCGAACGGGTTGAACGAGTACGGAGTACCCAATTACGTAGCTTATCCCAACACCGATTGGTTCGACGAAGTATTCGACACCGGATATTCGCAAGAGCACAATCTGTCTGTCTCCGGCAGTTCGGAGAAAGTGAAATACATGCTTTCTTTGGGCTATCTTGACAATCAGGGAGTCATGAACCGCTGGAACCTCGACTCAAGTACGCAGAAAATCAATTTCCGTACCAACCTGGAAGCCAAGATAGTGAAATGGATGACCGTCGGCACCCGTCTCTACGGACAAAAGCAAGATTACGGGATGGCTAATATCAGCAACGGATTCAAGTATCTCTATCAGACCACTCCGGGTGTATACCCCGGCGAACCGAACTACTGGGGACGTGCCGCACTGGCCAGCGAAGAATCTTCCAATGCCAATAATATCTTCGGTCAGATGGCAGGAGCCACCGGTTTCAATACCGTCTGGCGTCTCAACGCATCAGTCTACGGAATTATCACTCCCTATAAAGGGCTCAACATTGAAGGTACATTCAACTATTCGCCGACATTCACCGACAAGTCTTCTTATAGCCGCCAAAATGGTTATTGGGACTACGTCACCGACCAGCGCGTCAGTGAAAGCGCGTTGGAGAACGCTTCCATCACCAATACAAGCGCGCGCACCTGGCGTCAGAGTGCCGAAATACTGGTACGCTATCAAACCACCATCAAGAAAGACCACGATCTGGGCGCATTACTCGGATATTCCGCACAGGAATATTACAGCAAGAGCTTTGCCGTTTCCCGTAAAGGCGCTACGGACTGGACGCTGAACGAACTAAGCACTTACGAGACGCTCGTCAGCTCTTCCAGCTCGGCACCTGCCAAATGGGGATTGCTCTCTTATTTCGGCCGTGTCAACTACGGATATAAAGGGCGTTATCTCTTCGAAGCCAACCTTCGTGCCGATGCCTCCTCCCGTTTCGGTGTGAACCAGCGTTGGGGATATTTCCCCTCGTTCTCCGGCGGATGGCGTATCTCGGAAGAATCATTCATGCAAGGCGCATCGGACTATCTCTCTAACCTGAAACTCCGTGTTTCCTGGGGAAAGACAGGTAACAACTCAACGGGCAACTACGACTGGCAGGCAAACTACGCCACAGGCAATGTTGTAATCGACGGTGAAGGAACCAAAGGATTGGTACGCAAGAAACTAAGCAACGACAAGCTGCATTGGGAAAGTACCGCCACCACCGACATCGGACTTGATTTCGGCTTCTTCAACCACCGCCTGACGGGTGAGATAGACTATTATAATAAGTATACTTCGGACATTCTCTACCATCCCGAACTCTATCTTTCGATGGGTGTCGTAGGCTCTGCTCCCGAGAATCTGGGTGAAGTGCGCAACCGTGGTGTTGAATTTACCCTCAACTGGAACGACCGTATCGGAAAAGATTTCGAATACCGAGTAGGCATGAACTTCTCTTTCAATGCCAACAAAGTGATGAAGTTCAAAGGCGAACTCCAGAAATACTGGACGTATGATGCGCAGGGAAACAAAGTGAGCTATGTCAACAACTTCAGTGATGTGTCTGAATCTGGTTTCGGAGGCTACATCTGCGAAGGCCGCCAACTGGGGAAACCTATATGTATAAGGTGTACAGAGGTTCCGGTGAAGGCTATACCGGAGGTGCGGTGGATATCCATGCGGGACCGAAGGACGGAATGATACGTACGAAAGAAGATATGGTATGGGTGCAGGCTATGATTGACTCCGGTTATTCGTTCGGAGGAATGAAGACGGTTGCCAAAGACCAGCTTTGGTATGGTGACATACTCTATGCCGACAGCAACGGTGATATGAACTACGGCGATACCAACGACCGGGATTTTCTCCGGACACACCAGTGTCCCCAAATTCAACCTGGGCTTCAACTGTGCCTTCTCTTACAAGAACATTGATTTCTCCATGTTATGGTCGGGAGCTTTCGGGCATTACCTCAACTGGAATACTGATTACTACAACTCGACACTGGTCAGCCACGGATATGGCATTATCGAGCATATCGCCGATAACCATTACTTCTTCGATCCTTCCAACCGGACGATCCGCGCACCAACCAGTGGGGCAAATATCCCCGTCTGACATACGGTACTACCTATAATAACAGAATCCAGAGCGACTGGAACGAATATAAGGCCGACTATTTCAAATTGAAGAATATCCAGATCGGCTATACGTTGCCGCAACGGATTTCCAGCAAGTTCTTTGTTAGCAAGCTCCGTGCTTTCGTGTCGATGGACAATATCCTGACGATTACCAGCTATCCGGGACTCGATCCGGAAATAGGAACTGCCATCGGTTATCCGTTGATGCGTCAGATCTCTTTTGGCGGACAGATTACCTTTTAATGATGTAGAACTAAAAACAGAATCTGATATGAAAAAGATATTAATGATTTTAACGATGGCGCTGGCGGCTACCTCCTGCATGGATATTCTCGATGTGGCTCCGGAAGACCAGATTGCAAGTGAAAACATGTGGACCACGGAGGAGCTTGCCGACAAGGGAATGGCAGGACTCTACTTCCCGTTCTATGCCACCCAACTCTCCTCCACCCAGCTTCGTCGTGCCGACGGACTGAACCGTCAGGGAATCGAAGCTATGAGCTTTGCAACCGATTATTATTCCAATAACTATCCGGTGGAACTGCTTTCGCTGGCTACCAAGCCTGCCAATGACTTTCAGGTGTGGTATGAATGGAAGTTCTGTTACACCATTATCCATGCGTGTAACGATGCGATTTCCAATCTGCATAAAGCGGATATGAGCGCTAATAAACTGGCGCGTTACCAATGCGAAGCCCGTTTCCTTCGTGCTTGGGCGTACAATCGTCTGAATATGCTTTATCAAAAGGTGTCCCCGTTTATCTGGAACCTATCAATAACGAAGACTGTACCCGTGGTCAATCTTCGGTGGATGAGGTATGGCAAGTGATTCTGGATGATTTGACGTATTGCATCAACAATCCCGACTTCCCCAATAACACGCTGAATGAAAACTACGGCCGTCCCTCTAAAGGAGCCGCTTATGCCCTGCGTGGTATGGTATATATGTGGAAGAAACAATACAAGGAAGCAGGTAACGATTTCAAAGAAGTGGAAGCGTGCGGTTATGGCTTGTGGACAGGCGAATATGCCGACTTCTTCAAATATGAAAACGAAAAGGATAAAGAAATGATCTTCTCGCTCCAGTTCAGCGAAGAAACCGGTTATTGTGATAACATTCAGCAAATGACCGGTGCCCGCGATACGTATGATGGCTGGACGGAAATAAAACCTTCCGCAGACTTTGTGGACTACTATAAGAACGCGGACGGATCGGACTTCAAATGGTCGGAAGTAGACGGCTTGGAAGATTGGGACTTACTGACTCCGCAACAACGTGAAATCTTTTTCTGCCGTGACGGATTGGAATCCATGTCCTCACAAAAAAATGCCCTTATCAAACGGGTAGGCGAAGATATCTATCAGAAATATTACCTCAACAGTGGTAATGAAGCCCGTATCAAAAAGGCGTATGACAACCGTGACCCGCGTCTGCAACAGACCGTCGTCACTCCTTATGTGCCGGTGGACTGCTACAAGCCTAATTATGCAGGAGATGCCAACCAGATCGGTAAACAACTCCGTTGGCCGTTGAAGGAACAGGGAACGAATGGCGGAGACTTCTGGCTCGATAAACGTACTTCTGCTTTCTACTGCTATCGCAAGTACAATGAGTTTGAGAAAGGCCGTTTGATTAGCCGGAGCCGTTGCCATACCGACTGGCCGTTGATTCGCTATACCGATGTACTGTTGCAGTATGCCGAAGCATTGGCGCAGACCGATCAGTTGGGAGAAGCCATCCGTTTGGTGAATAAAGTACGTACCCGTGCCCACATGCCCGCACTGACAGAGGGCGGAAGCGGTCCGTGCGCAGTGAACGGAAAGGAAGACATGCTCGAAAGAGTGCGTTATGAACGTCGCGTGGAATTCTGCCTGGAAGGAATCAACTTCTTCGATGAAGTACGTTGGGGAACCTACAAAGAAACCAAATTCCAGGAAAAGACGTGAATGGCGGCAAGTCCTGGTGGGGCGATATGGTAGAGTATAACTGGTATTATGCCGATTATATGTGGCCGTGGACTGCTCCTATCGTTGAAACGCAAAAGAACCCGAACCTGACTAAACGAAGCGGTTGGGCGTATTAATCATAAAGATTTGAATAAGGATGAAGAAAATACTTTTACTATTACTCATTTTTGTATCCGGTTGCACGGGTGTAGTTGCGCAACAGTTTGATTATGGCAAGATAGCGCCTCATCCCCGGTTGTTATTGCCGGAGGGAGGAGAAGAAGCCATCAGGAAAGCCATTGCGGAGTATCCCCCGTTGGCCACTGTTCACCAGCGGATCATGGAACTTTGCGACCGGACACTTACGGAACAGCCTGTGGAACGTATCAAAGAGGGTAAACGCCTGCTGGCGATTTCGCGCATCGCATTGAAGCGTATCTACTACCTGTCTTACGCTTACCGTATGACGGGAGATCAGAAATACGCTCTCCGTGCGGAACAGGAGATGCTGGCCGTTAGTCATTTCACCGACTGGAACCCCACTCATTTCCTGGATGTGGGTGAGATGGTAATGGCATTGGCTATCGGTTATGACTGGCTGTATGATTCTTTGCAGCCCGACACCCGCCGGGTAGTGCGCGAAGCAATCATCGCGAAAGGCTTCGACGCGGCAAAGAACACCCGTCATGCCTGGTTCTATACAGCTAAGAACAACTGGAATTCCGTATGTAATAGTGGATTGGCGTATGGCGCGCTGGCTCTTTTTGAAGAGATTCCGGAGGTATCGAAAGGCATCATAGAGAAATGCATGGAGACAAATCCGAAAGCGATGGTAGGTTATGGCCCCGACGGAGGTTATCCCGAAGGGTTCGGATATTGGGGTACGGGACAAGTTTTCAGGTAATGCTCATTGCTGCGCTCGAAAGTGCTTTCGGCACAGACAATGGGCTCTCCCAAGCCCCCGGTTTCATGGAGTCTGCCCGTTTCATGCAGTATATGACGGCTCGGGCGGAGATTGTTTCTGTTTCTCGGACTCTCCGGTAGAGGCAGAGTGTAATATGATGATGTTCTGGTTTGCAGGCAAAGCGAAAGACCTTTCCCTGTTGTGGATTGAACGTCAGTATCTCGACCGGCCGGATATGCCGTTTGCCGAAGACCGTTTACTGCCCAGCCTGATGGTGTTCTGTTCGCAGCTCGACCTGAACCGGATCGGAAAGCCGAAGAAAAACTTCTGGTTTAACCGTGGAGATACGCCTGTGTTTATCTACCGTGGCGGATGGGACAGCAAGAAAGATACCTATCTGGGAGTGAAAGGCGGTTCGCCTTCTACCTCTCATGCGCACATGGATGCCGGTTCGTTTATCTTCGAGAGAGACGGAGTGCGTTGGGCGATGGACTTGGGTATGCAGAGTTACATCACGCTCGAAAGTAAAGGGAGTAGACCTGTGGAATATGTCGCAGAACGGACAACGCTGGGAAGTATTCCGGCTAAGCAATATCGCTCACAATACGTTGACGATTAACGGAGAACGCCATTTGGTAGAGAGCAATGCCCCGATCACCCGTACTTTCGAGTCGAAGAAACAGAAAGGGGCGGAAGTAGACCTGTCGAGTGTGTTTGCCAACAGCGTGAAGAAAGCCGTCCGCACCGTGATATTGGATCAGAAAGACCATCTGGAAGTGACCGACCGCTTGGAGACGGGTGACAAGGAAGCTACCGTATCCTGGATTATGGTCACTCCGGCGGAAGCCAAAATAACGGGCAAGAACCGGATGGAATTGACCAAAGACGGTCAACGGATGCTGCTGACGGTAGATGCCGATACGGAAGTAGAAATGAAAACCTGGTCGAACGTGCCCCCGCATGAATATGATTTCCGCAATCCGGGAACCATCCGCGTGGGCTTTGAGACGGTGATTCCTGCCAATCGTGCCGTGCAACTGAAAGTACGACTTATTCCTTTGAAGTAGTAATACAAATAAATTCATTGAACCATGAAAACGATTCTTTTTAAAACAATCATCATAGCTTTCTTTGTGGGAACAGCCGTTAGTTGTTCCGATGAAGATGAGAACAGATTCCGTCCGGGATCTACCCATGAGAAACCGAATCCCACGGAGCCGGAGGGCGGACTGGATTATTCCAAACTGACTGCGGACAATCATCCCCGCCTGTTGATGAACGCCGAGGCCTTCACTGCGTTGAAAGCCAAAGTGGATGCCAATTCGAGTGCCAATCTGACCTTGCTCCATAATACCATTATGGGAGTGTGCAACAGCAAAGGGATGAACGCCACGGCACTGACTTATAAATTGGATGCCAGCAACAAACGTATCCTCGATGTGTCCCGCGACGCGTTACTGCGTATTTTCACCTGCGCTTATGCCTACCGGATGACCGGCGATGCCAAATACCTGACTAAAGCGGAAACGGATATCAACGCTGTCTGCAACTTTCCCGACTGGAACTCGAAACGCCACTTTCTCGATGTAGGCGAAATGGCTACGGCTGTTGCGTTCGGCTACGACTGGCTCTACAACGAACTAAGCGCAGCCACCCGTACAAAAGCGGCCAACGCATTGTTGAAGTTTGCCTTCCAACAGGCACAAGATAAGAACTGGAATCTCAACTTCTACGAAGCCACCAACAACTGGAACCAGGTTTGCAATGGCGGACTGGTCTGTGCGGCACTGGCTTCCTATGAAAACAATCCTTCCGAAGCAAAGGACATGATTGAAAAGGCGTTAGAATCCAACAAACCTGCATTGGAAGTGATGTATTCTCCAGACGGCAACTATCCGGAGGGCAGCGGTTACTGGTGTTACGGCACGCTCTATCAGGTATTGATGCTTGCCGCCCTCAACAGTACGCTCGGCACGGATAACGGGCTTTCCGATACACCGGGATTCTCCAAGACGGCAGAGTATATGCTGTATATGACAGGCTTGAACAGCAAGTTCTTTAATTATTCCGACTGTGCTCCCTCCTCTACCGCGGCATTGGCTTCGTGGTGGTTTGCCGATAAATACAGTAATCCGTCCTTATTATATAATGAGCTGAAAATGCTGAAGAACGGTGAATACGCTTCTTGTGCCGAAAACCGCCTGTTGCCGATGATTATGGCGTTTGCCAATAATCTGAATCTGGACGCAATCTCCGCTCCTTCCAATAAACTATGGAGTGGAAAAGGGGAAACGCCCGTGGTGATGGTACATACCGACTGGACGTACACCGATACGGATAAATACCTCGGAATCAAAGGTGGAAAGGCAGGTTCGAGCCACGGACACATGGATGCTGGTTCGTTTGTGTACGACGCGTATGGAGTGCGCTGGTCGATGGATTTCGGTCTGCAAAGTTATACAACGCTCGAGTCGGTATTAGCCGGCTTAGGCGGTAATCTTTGGGATATGGGACAGAACTCGATGCGTTGGGATGTATTTCGCCTGAATAACTTGAATCATAGCACGATTTCAATCAACGACGCCCGTCACCGGGTAAATGGGGCGGCTACGCTGACTACTACTATCAATACCGCTACGGAATTGGGAGCCACTTTCGATCTGACAGAAGTTGTGTCCGATCAGGCTGCGTCCGCTACCCGTACCGTGAAAATCGTGAACGATAAAGATTTAGTAGTCATGGATGAGATCAAGGCGAGAACAGATAAATCCGCCAAAGTGCGCTGGTGTATGGTAACGCCTGCCGTTCCGACGGTGGAAAGTAACCGCATCGTACTAACGAACGGAAGCAAAGTGATGTATCTCACAGCCAGCGGAAGCGTGAAGCCTACCTACAAGCAATGGAGTACCACCAGTGAGAACTCTTATGACCAGGCTAATCCGGGTACCTATATGGTCGGCTTTGAAGCAACGGTCACCGCCAATCAGACCGCCACATTTACCACAACCCTGTCCCCTAAATAAAAAGAATGGAACGTATGAGAATCCTATTAATATCTATACTCGGACTTTTTGACATTGGCCTCCTGCACGAAGCAGGAGCCGATGGAGGCGTTGATTGACCGTGTATTTACCGTTGCGGAGCAACAATACATGGCTATGGACACCCGCTTGACAGAAAAGACACTTCCCCGCACGCTCTCTGCCGACGGTGAGTTTGTTCCCTCGAATATCTATTGGTGGTGCAGCGGCTTCTACCCCGGTTCCCTCTGGTATATCTACGAATATACCCGGAAGGACGCAGTGAAAACACTGGCCGAGAAGAACACGCTGAAACTCGACTCTATACAATACGTGACCAGAGATCACGATGTAGGTTTCCAGTTGAATTGCAGTTACGGTAATGCTTTCCGGTTGACAGGTAATGAGGCTTATAAACAAGTGCTCTATCAGGGCGCCAAATCTTTGTCAACCCGCTTCAATCCTGCTGCCGGTGTGATCCGTAGCTGGGACTTTGTACGCAAAGGCTGCGACTGGAAGTTTCCGGTGATTATTGACAATATGATGAACCTTGAACTGCTGTTGTCCATGTCGAAAGTCTACGCCGACGACTCTTTGCAGAACATAGCCTGTACGCATGCCAATACCACTATCCAGCATCACTTCCGGGATGATTATTCCACCTATCATCTGGTGGATTATGACCCTGAAACGGGTGCGGTGCGCGGCAAGCAAACAGTGCAGGGCTTCTCGGACGATTCCTCCTGGAGCCGCGGACAGGCATGGGCCTTGTACAGCTATACGATGATGTTCCGCCTGACGGGGTATCAGAATTATCTGTTGCAAGCCGGGCATATCGCCGATATGCTGCTCCGCCGTCTACCTGCTGACGGTATTCCCTACTGGGATTTCGACGCTCCGGTAGAAGAACAGACCTATCGGGATGCTTCCGCAGCGGCTATCATGGCCTCCGCCTTTATCGAACTAAGCCGTTATATCCCCGGCACGGACGCCAAGGAATCTTATCTTGCCATGGCAGAAAAGCAACTCCGTACGCTTGCCTCGAAAGAGTATCTGGCAGAACCGGGTACGAACGAATGTTTCATCCTGAAGCACAGCGTGGGTGCACTTCCTGATAAAAGCGAAGTAGATGTCCCCCTGACGTATGCCGATTATTACTTTTTAGAAGCATTGCTGCGGTATAAGAATCTACAAATAATAAAACTAATACAATATGATTATGAAGAACTTACATATAAGTATGGCATTTATCTTCGTACTACTGCTGATAAGTGCCTCCTGTTCGGACAAGGATGATTCGGCTCCGCGTGTCATTCCTACTATGAACCTGACAGTTTCGGAGATTGCGGACAATACGGCTCTGATTACTTCCGAGCAGCAAACAGGTACTACGTTCGGAGCGAAAGTCATTGAATTCTATCCGGTGGCCGATATCGGTTTTGATTATAACATTGAAGTGAAGCTGGTGAAATTCGTAGAAGAGAACGGAGAACCCGTATCTCTGCCCTATACACGCAAAATCACCGAAGGATTACGTCCGGGAGTGAATTACATCAGTGCGATCATCGCCTATAATGCCGAAGGACGTGCCGTGTGTTCCGCTTTTCAGACCTGGAAAGCTTCAGGAACGGAAGGAGCATGGAGTGACGGCGGTTCTGCCGGTGATCTGGAAGAGAATGAATGGTAAAAAGAATGGTGTAACTCAAAAGAATGAATGGTATGAAAAATAGATTATTTGCAATAGGTGCAATGATTCTCATGATGACAAGTTGCACGCAGGACGAACTTATTTCGTCCGATAACGGCAAGGAACCGGCAACGGCAGGTTCATGTCTGACGTTGGTTGGACTCTCGTCTCCGCAGACGCGTGTTTCTATCGGTGACAAAACAGGTGACGTTTATCCGGTGCTCTGGAGCGAAGGGGATGCCTTGGGGGTTTTCTCCCGTACGGCAGGGACCGACATCAATAATGTGCAGTCTTTATTGAGTGATGAGTCGATCGGGCAGAACTCCGGCGTCTTTACTTCGGACGACGTGAAGATGGCGGAAGAAGGAGCTACGGAACTTCTTATTTACTATCCTTACCGGGCAAGTACGGAGCAGGCCGAAAATGGCAACAAGATAACTTCTACCCTGTCCGTTGAGCAGGAACAAAGTCGTCCCGGCGATAGCCATCATATTGGAAAGTATGGTTTTGCGTTTGCCAAGGCTACGGTCAGCAGTCCGGATATGCTTGCTAAATTTACGTTGAACCATGCGATGGCTTATGTGAAATTCAGCATCTCGTCCCAGGAGCTTTCTACGTACAAGCTAAAAAGTGTTTCTTTATATGACAAGGAGACAAAAACTCCTCTTTCCGGTGTATTCATAGCAGATTTGGATACGGACGAACTGACCTACGGTACGGATGTGAAACCGTATGCCACTGTTTCACTGACTACTCCCGAACTGCTCGCTTCCACACAGGATATATACCTGACTACATATCCTGCCGATTTAAGTGGCAAAGAAGTGTACATTGTCATCACTTTGGAAAATGACCAGCAGACTGTTACCATTCCTATTCTCAAAGAAGGAAAGCAACTGAAAGCCAATGCTGTCAATACGATTGCTGTCAACAACCTGAAACTTTCGGATAACTCCTGCGAATGGTATGAGCCGGTAGAGACACGTTTATTGGCAGGAGGATGGGCTTATGGCGAGTCAAACTGTCTGTTGACGAATATTTCTACCAGTGGCGTGAGCAATACGATGAGCGTGAAGGCACGTGGTAACTTCATGGAAGTGGAAGAACCCAAGTATGCCAAGACTATTCTAGGTTGCGATTTGAATAAGGATCATAAGATGATTGCCGTAAATGGCTCTACTACGGACATCTCCCCTATTGGCAGTGATTACAATATTACGATCAATGCCTATAAAGTAAGTGGAGGCTATGACGGCGGTTGCGGTCAGGTGGCTATCTATGGAGCGGATCAGACTACCGTCATCTGGAGTTTTATTATCTGGATGACCCCTACTCCGGCAGAACATCCTTATGGTAATACGGGATATGTAGTGTTGGATCGTAATCTGGGTACTTATATGACGTGTGAAGGAGACAACTGGAAGCAAAACGGTGTTTACTTCCAATGGGGACGTCCTACGCCGGTCGGCTGGTCGGGATCCGTGGGTACTAATATACCTACCGAAGCCACCAACGTCCGCTTCTCTATAGAAAATCCTCGTGCGTTGCTTTATACCAATAATGTGGAGAATACAAAATCCGACTGGTATCTAGGTGCATGGACCGGTGCACGTACCGATCGTAAAGATGACTTCTGGGGCAACCCGAACGAATCGAGCACTTATCTCAATCCTTCTGACGGTCATAAATCTATTTATGATCCTTGTCCGAAAGGCTACCGGGTTGTATCTCCCCGAGTATTGGATGAGATAGAGCAGAAAGGAGAATTTGTGAAACAGAGCTCAACTGCGGTATTTAAATATTGCTATGACGGTACGAATTACGCATATTGGCCGTTGGCAGGTTGTAAGTGGGGTTCCAACGGCGGTAATAATGGCAACAATACAGGATTGGATACCGCTAAAGGGAGCCGCTTGTTATTGGTCTAACTCATCGGCTAGCAGTTATGGAAATGACAAGGATCAGGGAGCTACTTCTCTGTATTATAAAGTCTCCGATAAGACCTGGACACATTCCTCCGGTCGTTCCCATGCATTCTCCGTACGTTGTATGAAAGATACCGAGAATCGTTGATTCTCTTCATGGATTCTCTTCATTGAGAATATGAAATAGAATTCCCCGTTATATGAAAGTTTCTGCCTGTCTCCGGATACAAGGTACTTTCATATAACGGGGAATCTGTTCTGTTTTTAAGAACTTCACGAAAAAAGGAAAGAAAGAAAAGAGCCGAACAGAAAATAAACTGCATGAACAATTGCAAGAATATGCATTATCTCTCTCTATCTTGTATTTATTTCCTTGAAATATGCACGATATGGTGTAACTAAACCATCCGTTTGCCGTAATCAAACCTTCCGTTTGGTTTAAACAAACCTTCCGTTTGCTATAATCAAACCATCGGTTTCTTTTAAAGGAAGCTAAACTTGGTTTTTGAAGAGGATATATTGAGCTGGTTTGTCTTTTTCTACTGCCTATTTATAAATAGCAATCTGATATATCCTTTGTGATATGATAGCTATTTATGCTTTTGATTAACTGCTTTTATTGTAACTTGTTTGCTAATAATGCCTATTTTGTGTTATTTGCGAAATCTGTAACTCTAAATGGAGGGCGTTTTTCATGAAGTGCAAGGAAGGGCTCGAAATATAAAGAGCAGGATAGGTAAAATATACAATTCTTCATGTTGGCACTTCTTTCAGCAATCAATGTCTTTCCTTTATAAGCATGTATCTCTTTTAAATCACCATATATGGTGAAAAGCATGATAGTATGCTTTAATACTATGCTATTTATGTGCAAATTCACTGTATATGGTGAATTTACTTGTTTTTATACTAAAAAGATTCTATCTTTGTGAGAAAGTTTCTATATATGGTGAATTATGGATTTAATAGAGATAGGAAAACATATTCGCGAAAGGCGTAAGGAGTTGGGGTTGGATCAGTCTACGTTGGCCACTCTTGCAGGAATAGGGATTAACGCTTTGGTCCGCTTGGAACGTGGAAGTGGTAATCCCCGCTTCGATGTTCTTTTTAATGTCCTGAAAACTTTAGGACTTAGTATTCATATTCAATAATAGACACACATATGAGTCGATCTGCCAAAGTCTATATAAAAGGTATTTATGCCGGTCTGTTAACAGAAATAGATCGTGAACACTATTCATTCTGTTATGATACGGACTATTATAATAATCCACAACTCCCAGCTGTCTCACTGACCATGCCCAAGACACAGCAGGAATATACCTCTTCCTATCTTTTCCCTGTTTTTTTTAATATGACATCTGAAGGGGATAATCGGATTATTCAAGCTAGAAACCTGCATATTGATGAAGAGGATGATTTTGGTATTCTTCTGGCTACTGCCCATACAGATACAATCGGAGCAATAACAATTAAAAAAATGTGATAATGGAAACTGATATTCATATTTGTCCCTCACTTTTACGGGAGACTGGTGGAGAAAGCGGATATTCACCCAAAGCCTTGAAACAGCTTTTTGATGGGAAAAATATATCTTGTGAATTACCTTACAAGCATTTTGATGATAATGTCGGTATTGATCTCTTCAATAACAATAGCAAACGCATATCCGTTTCTGGAGTCCAGATTAAGTATTCTTTAGTTGCCGATGACGGATATTGCGATTGACCAAAGAGGGAGAACAGGGCGAATTCATATTAAAGCCTGTTCCCAATAATCTCCGTAACAAGGAGTTTTGTCCTGCCAACGAACATTTGACAATGCAGATAGCTGCGCAAGTATATGGGATTCCGACAGCTCCTAATGGATTATGCTTTTTTCAGGACGGAACCCCTGCTTATTTTGTACGACGTTTTGATTTGTCGGAGAAAGGAAAGTTACAAAAGGAGGATTTTGCTTCTTTAGCCGGGCTTACCAGGAAAAATGGAGGTTCCGATTATAAATATGATAATCTGGCCTATGAAGAGTTTGCAGGAATTATAGATAAATACAGCTCTGTCCCCCAAGTGGATAAATTGCGTTTTTTTGAACTTATCTTGTTGGTGAATAATGGGAAATATGGGATGTTCCATTATGCGGCTTTCTTGTTCTATATGTCATTTATAGACAATTCATTAGCCTTAAAAAAGATGAATGTCGAAAAAGGAACATCTTTGGAGTGTAATTGGTCATTATGGCGTTGTTCCTTTCTCCTACTTTTGCCACCAGTTTTAACAAAAAGACAATGAGAAAAAGTATGATTACATTGAACAGGAAATGGATACGGCTGATAGGGATTGTCGGTTGTACAATGTGTTTGGCATCTTGCAAGCAGGCATCGGATGCTTCCGGAATGAAACCTTCTTATGCTACCATGAAAGTGGAGGCGACGGACAAAGAGCTTTCCACTTCGTACTCAGCAACGATACGCGGACGGCAGGACATAGATATTTATCCGCAAGTGTCGGGTACCATCGAGAAGTTGTGTGTGACCGAGGGGCAGAAGGTGCGCCGCGGACAGTTGCTTTTCATTATCGACCAGGTTCCCTACAGAGCTGCGCTCAAGACTGCCGTTGCCAATGTGGAGGCTGCACGTGCTGCACTGGCTACTGCCGAACTGACTTACAACAGCAACAAGGAACTGTATGCGCAGAAAGTGGTTTCGGAATTCAGTCTGAAGACTGCCGAGAACGCCTACCTTACCGCCAAGGCACAGCTCTCGCAGGCCGAAGCCCAGGAGATAAGCGCGCGCAACAACCTTTCCTATACGGAAGTGAAGAGTCCCAGCGACGGGGTGGTGGGGGCATTGCCCTACCGTGCAGGGGCATTGGTCAGCCCCAGCTTGCCGCAACCGCTGACAACGGTCAGTGACAACAGCGACATGTACGTTTACTTTTCCATGACCGAGAACCAGTTGCTCGCCCTGATACGCCAGTACGGCAGCATGGACGAGGCGCTGAAGAACATGCCGGCGGCAGAGCTGTGTCTGAACGACAATTCCGTCTACGACAAGAAAGGTACCATCGAGTCCATCAGTGGTGTCATCGACCGCCAGACGGGTACGGTAGTGGCACGCGTGGTATTTCTCAATGAATCGCGCCTGCTCCACAGTGGGGCATCGGGCACGGTGGTGGTGCCTGCCACGTATAAGAACTGCATTGTGATTCCGCAAGAAGCCACCGTACAGTTGCAGGACAAGACGATGGTATACAAGGTAGTGGATGGCAAGGCCGTATCTACCCTGATAACAGTGGCCGCAAACAATGACGGACGCGAATATGTGGTGCTGGACGGACTGAAAGCAGGTGACGAAATTGTATCCACAGGTGCCGGACTGCTGCGCGAAGGAACGCAAGTGAAATGATGATTGCTATTTTATCAACTATCAATGACCAATTAAGATGAAAGGAAACATATTTATAAAACGGCCGGTGATGGCTATCTCCATCTCCGTACTGATTCTGGTGATAGGGCTTATTTCGCTCTTTACGCTGCCGGTGGAGCAGTATCCTGACATTGCACCTCCCACGGTGTACGTCAGCGCCAACTACACCGGCGCCGATGCCGAAGCCGTGCTGAACAGTGTCATCATGCCGTTGGAGGAGAGCATCAACGGTGTGGAGAACATGATGTACATCAGCTCTACCGCCACCAATGCCGGTTCTGCCACCATACAGGTCTATTTCAAGCAGGGCACGGACCCCGACATGGCTGCGGTGAACGTACAGAACCGCGTATCCAAGGCGCAGGGACTGCTGCCCGCCGAAGTGACGAAAATCGGTGTGACTACCCAGAAGCGGCAGACCAGCTTCCTGCAAATCGGCGCTTTGGTGAGCACCGACGGGCGCTACGACCAGACGTTCCTTGCCAATTACCTCGACATCAACGTGATTCCGCAAATCAAACGTATCGAAGGTGTGGGTGACGTAATGGAGCTGGGCGATACATACAGTATGCGTATCTGGCTGAAACCGGAACGGATGGCGCAATACGGACTGGTTCCGTCGGATATTACTGCCGTATTGGGCGAGCAGAACATCGAAGCGCCTACCGGTTCGCTGGGCGAGAATTCAAAGAACGTGTTCCAGTTTACGATGAAGTATCGCGGACGTCTGAAGAGTGTGGAGGAATTCCAGAACACGGTGGTCCGTTCGCAGAGCGACGGTTCCGTGCTCCGTCTGAAGGACGTGGCGGATGTGGAGCTGGGTACGCTGACCTATAGTTTCCGCAGTGAGATGGACAGCAAGCCGGCGGTACTTTTCATGATGTTCCAGACGGCAGGCTCCAACGCAACCGCCGTCAACAAGCAGATTACCGCACAGATAGACGAGATGAGGAAGAGCCTGCCCGAAGGGACGGAATTTGTGACCATGATGAGCTCCAACGACTTCCTCTTCGCTTCCATACACAATGTGGTGGAGACACTGGTCATTGCCATTATACTGGTAATTCTGGTGGTGTATTTCTTCTTGCAGGACTTAAAGAGTACGCTCATTCCGTCCATTTCCATTATCGTGTCGCTGGTCGGCACGTTTGCCTGCCTGGTGGCTGCGGGGTTCAGTCTCAATATCTTGACGCTGTTTGCGTTGGTGCTTGCCATCGGTACGGTGGTGGACGATGCCATCGTGGTGGTGGAGGCGGTGCAGTCCAAGTTCGATGCCGGATACAAGTCCCCTTACCTTGCCACGAAGGATGCGATGGGCGATGTGACGATGGCCATCATCTCTTGTACCTGCGTGTTCATGGCGGTGTTTATCCCCGTGACGTTTATGGGTGGTACTTCGGGTGTGTTCTATACACAGTTCGGTATCACGATGGCAACTGCCGTAGGTATTTCCATGATTTCGGCTTTGACGCTCTGTCCCGCTTTGTGTGCCATCATGATGCGTCCGTCGGACGGAACCAAGAGTGCCAAGAGCATCAACGGACGGGTACGTGCGGCATACAATGCCTCGTTCAACGCCGTGCTGGGTAAATATAAGAGAGGTGTGATGTTCTTCATCCGCCATCGCTGGATGGTGTGGACTTCACTGGCTGTTGCTGTTGCCTTGCTGGTTTACCTGATGAGTACCACTAAAACAGGACTTGTGCCGCAGGAAGACCAAGGTGTCATTATGGTGAATGTCAGCATGTCTCCGGGAAGCACACTGGAAGAAACCACGAAGGTGATGAACAAGCTGGAGGACATCCTGAAACACACTCCCGAGATAGAGCACTATTCCAAGGTGGCAGGCTACGGATTGATGTCCGGCCAGGGCACTTCCTACGGTACCATCATCATTCGTCTGAAGGACTGGAGTGAGCGAAAGGGAGCGAACACACGTCCGACGCTGTGGTGGCCCGTCTCAATGCCCAGTTCTACGGTGTGAAGGAGGCACAGATATTCAGCTTCCAGCCGGGTATGATTCCGGGCTACGGTATGGGTAACTCCCTGGAGCTGAACCTACAGGACAGAACGGGTGGTGACACGGCTGTTCTACGAGTCAGTGATGCAGTTCTTGGGTGCCTTGAACCAGCGGCCCGAAGTGGCTATGGCGTATACCTCTTATGCCATGAACTTCCCGCAGGTATCGGTAGAAGTGGATGCGGCCAAATGTAAGCGTGCGGGAATTTCGCCGGGTGCGGTGCTCGACGCGGTGGGCAGCTATTGCGGCGGAGCCTATATTTCCAACTACAATCAGTTCGGCAAGGTGTACCGCGTCATGATGCAGGCATCGCCCGAATATCGTCTGGACGAACAGGCGTTGGAGCAATATGTTTGTGCGCAACGGTGCGGAGATGGCTCCGGTCAGTCAGTTCGTGACGTTGAACAAGGTGCTTGGTCCGGAGACGGCAAACCGTTTCAATCTGTACAGCGCTCTCTGCCGCTAACGTGAATCCGGCAGAAGGATATTCCTCCGGTGAAGTGCAGAAAGTGATTGAGGAAGTGGCGGAACAGACATTGCCGCTGGGCTACGGTTACGAGTACGGAGGCATGGCACGTGAGGAAGCCAGCACCGGTGGTGCGCAGACTGTCTTTATCTATGCCGTGTGTATCTTCCTCATCTATCTCATCCTGGCATGTCTCTATGAGAGCTTCCTGGTGCCGTTTGCGGTCATCTTCTCCGTACCGTTCGGGCTGATGGGTTCGTTCCTCTTTGCCAAAGTACTGGGATTGGAAAACAACATCTATCTGCAGACGGGTGTGATTATGCTGATTGGCCTGCTTGCTAAGACAGCCATCCTGATTACGGAGTATGCCATCGAGCGCCGCCGCAAGGGAATGGGCATTGTGGAATCGGCTTACTCGGCTGCCCAGGTCCGCCTGCGTCCTATCCTGATGACGGTACTGACGATGATATTCGGTATGCTTCCGTTGATGTTCTCCAGCGGTGCGGGCGCCAACGGCAACTCTTCGCTGGGTACGGGTGTAGTAGGCGGCATGCTGTAGGAACATTAGCGCTGCTTTTCGTCGTTCCGGTGTTCTACATCATCTTCGAGTACCTACAGGAGAAATCCGTCCGCCGATGGAGGAGGAAGCCGATGTGCAGGTATTGCTCGAAAAGCAGAAAAGTGAGGCCGAACGGGCGAAGAATTGAGATTGAGGAACGGAATAAATAAAAACAGATTGGAAAAAATGAAGAAACATATCATCCTATTGTCCGCCGCCGGTTTGCTGTTCAGCAGTTGCGGCGTGTACACCAAATACAAACCCGCTACCGAGGTTCCCGACGGCCTCTACGGGGAAGAAACGGCCGCTTTTACGGAGAGCCTCGCCGGTTCTCCGGCTGCTACCGAAGACAGCCTGGACCGTGGCTTGGGCGGAATGGACTGGCACGAGCTTTTCACTGACCCCCACTTGCAGGCGCTTATCGAGCAGGGGTTACAGAACAATACCGACTACCAGTCGGCACAACTCCGCGTGGAGGAGGCCGAAGCCACCTTGCTGTCCGCAAAGCTTGCTTCCTGCCCTCCTTTACCCTTGCACCGCAGGGCACGGTGAGCAGCTTTGACAGCCACAAGGCCACACAGACCTATTCGCTGCCCGTCACTGCCAGTTGGGAACTGGATATTTTCGGTCGCATGCGCAATGCCAAGAAACAGTCGAAGGCGCTCTATGCGCAGAGCCGGGACTATCGCCAAGCGGTGCGTACCCAGCTCATTGCCGGGATAGCCAATACTTACTATACCCTGCTGATGCTGGACCAGCAGCTTGCCATCTCCAGGCAGACCGAAGAGACGTGGCGGGAAACCGTTGCTTCCACCCGTGCGCTGATGAATGCGGGCATGGCTGATGAGTCCGCCGTTTCGCAGATGGAGGCTGCGTACTATCAGGTGCAGGCTTCCGTGCTTGATTTGGAAGAGCAGATAAACCAAGTGGAGAACAGCCTTGCGCTGTTGCTGGCAGAGACACCCCGCCGTTACGAGCGCGGTGTGCTGGCCGAGCAGCAGTTCCCGCAGGCTTTTCTATAGGGATTCCTGTCCGGATGCTTTCCTGCCGTCCCGATGTCCGTTCGGCCGAGCGGACACTGGAAGCGGCGTTCTACGGAACCAATGCGGCGCGTTCCGCTTTCTATCCTTCCATCACGTTGGGCGGAAGTGCGGGCTGGACCAACTCTGCCGGTTCGATGATTGTGAATCCCGGCAAGTTCGTGGCTTCGGCAGTAGGTTCGCTGACGCAGCCGCTCTTTGCCCGCGGGCAGGTCATTGCGCAGTACCGCATAGCCCGTGCCCAACAGGAGGAGGCTTCCCTTGCCTTCCAGCAGACATTGCTGAATGCAGGCAGCGAGGTAAACGACGCCTTGACTGCCTGGCAGACAAGCCTATCCAAAAGCGAACTGCTGGACAAGCAGGTAGCTTCCTTGCAGACAGCTGCCCGCAGTACTTCCCTGCTGATGGAGCATGGCAACACCACCTATCTGGCTTTGCCTGTCATCTCTGGCAGTTAGCAGAATGACTGGGATGTGACTGATATTGATATCCTCTTTAATCGTTTTACAAAGTTTATACCCGTTCATCCGAGGCATCATCACGTCACTGACTATAATATCAGGGACATGGCTTCTGACCAGTTGAAGGGCTTCCACCCCGTCTCCGGCGATAATTATCCGTTTGAAGTATCCTTCGAACGTTCTTTTCAGAAAGTCTGTCATATCCGGATTGTCATCCACTACGAGAATAGTGTATGGAGTG
>VOFE01001856.1_pt1 | contig 40001 bp, 60 predicted proteins | sample 5384071 | NCBI WGS metagenome assembly VOFE01 (sample SAMN12384724, study PRJNA508395) | human gut metagenome | isolation source: healthy gut D | host: Homo sapiens
GATTTTGCGGAACTTCGTGCAGAACGACAGATTATTACCACGATGGCAATGCTACTGAAAAAGAAATAGAATGTTTCGGAGTGAAAGACGGAGATTTGCTATTCCAACGTAGCTCAGAAACATTGGAGGATGTTGGACGAGCTAATGTGTACATGGATAATCGTACCGCCATTTATGGAGGCTTTGTTATTCGTGGTCGTAAAATCGGCAATTATGATCCTTTGTTCTTTAAGTATTTGCTTGCTACGCCATTAGCGCGCAAAAGAACTTGCAGAATGGGTTGAAGCAGGAGCACAACATTTCAATATTGGGCAGGAAGGACAATTATCCAAAATATCATTATATTTTCCATCAATTGAAGGAACAGAGAAAATAGCTGAATTTCTATCTCTCATTGACGAACGAATAACGTGATGGCGCAAAAACAAAATCATTGAATCGAAACCAATCCTTAATCAAAGGTCAAAACTCATGTTGACGAATTGATGACAGTTCTTTAATGATGAAAGGAAAACTTTATCCGTTTTCTTCTTTCTATATTAAAGCTGGTGAAGGTGGCACTCCGACGACATCGGTAGTTGAATATTATACAGAAGGCACAATTCCATTTATTAAGATTGAAGACTTGTCATTTGTAAATATCTGACAAATAATAAAGACTTTATAACAGAACTGGGTATGCAAAATCATCAGCATGGCTTATTCCATCAAAGTCTGTTATATACTCCAATGGTGCTACCATAGGTGCAATGATCTATAAATGAATATCCAGTTTGTACCAAGCAAGGTATATTGCAATTTTTGTTCGAACACAAATATCAATGTAGAGTATTTGTATTTGCTGATGTCTTCTTCTTACTTCTCCAAAAAGAAATAAGCAGAATTATTACATTCTTGGAACAATGAAAACTGCATATCTTAAGGACATCAATCATATCAAATGTCCTTTACCATCTATGTTACAATTAAAAAGAATATAACAAACTTAACATCCTCAATAGAGGAAAAACTGTCTATAGAACAGGAACTTTTAAGGTTCTTGAATTTACAGAAACAATATCTATTGCACATATTGATATTTATATAAACAACATACGCAGCAGGTAAGATGTTTTTTGTGCGCTTAGTGATATAACAAGGTTTTGTCTGTCAACAATAACTTTTGCTCGATGTTACAGTTTGCAATGATGCAATCTTATTCGCTTTTCAATGGATGGATAGAATAATTTTGCCTTCCCATAATCTTTGAAGTAGATGTGGGGATAGCAACATTCCTGTTATATATGGAGTGAAATTGAACGCCATAAGTGCTATAATACAGGTAAAGGAATTGAGTAGTTTTCTTTGGCTGTTAGATAGTTGAGGGTTCCAATTACAGAAAAATGGTCATTAACATACGACAAAGAACCAACACCGGAACCATCTTTGACTATTAAAATTGATTCGCCATTATAAGCATAGTTGTTGGTATAGCCAATAAGTCCAGTTGCAAGACCATATACAGGATATGAGCCAGTCACAGATACGCAATTTTCTTGCAATGTGGATGAATGGCATTCAAGGCAATCACACAAGCGTATATTGGGAGTTCCTGACTCCTCAATGATTTTGTTTTGGGTCGCAATGCGCTCGTCAATCAAGGAAATGAAATCTTGAAGTTTCTTTTGTTCTGTTATGGACGGATATGAAATTCTGAATTGGCTAATAATATCGTAACTCAGATTCTGTTGCTTTGTTCCTTGTGCATATTTAAGTCCAATAAGGTTGCCGTGTTTTTTATACCAAGAATACAAAAATTCATTTGTAATAGTTCCCTTGGATGAGAAAGCCATACACGCCTGACTTATGGTAGATTTCTTTTGTATGACAGATCCCGTACCTCGTACTCCTTCTGCTTCTAAGCCATAAATTGCTATCACAAATGTGCCTATTGGTAACAATCTCAAATTGTTGCATGATGCAGCTTCTTCTGTGATTTTTTCTTTTGTATCATAAATATAATGCTCTTTCAGTTCTCCACTTGAAATCCAATTAACATTACCGTTAAATTGTTCTTTATCTAATCTACTTGGAGTGTTTCCGGAGTATAACTCAAACTCCCTGCCAATAGTAGAGCATTCCCACTCCCCACTAAACTCCGGGAATCTCAAATGGGGAACATTATTAGAACCAATTAAATTCAAAATTATGATTCAGAAGACAATTAGAGAAATTTCGGACGCATGGCGAGAGAACAAGCGACCGTATGTGAAACAATCGACATTGGCAGCCTACATGTTGATTCTTGAAAATCACATTTTGCCAAAGTTTGGTGAGAGTAACGAACTTCATGAAAATGATGTACAAGGCTTTGTGCTTGAAAAGTTGGAAGGCGGATTGAGCGTGAAATCTGTTAAGGACATTCTTATTGTCCTGAAGATGGTTATGAAATTCGGAGTGAAAAACGAATGGATGAACTATTACGAATGGGATATTAAGTACCCAACAGACGTTGCTGGTAAAAAGTTGGAGGTCTTGTCCGTGGCAAATCATAAAAAGATTCTGAACTATATTCAGAGCCACTTTTCCTTTCCGGGACTTGGTATCTATATCAGCCTTAGTACCGGTCTGCGTATAGGGGAGATCTGTGCTTTGAAATGGAGCGACATCAATGTATATGACGGGATTCTAACCGTTAACCGGACGATAGAACGCATCTATATCATAGAAGGAGAGAGAAAACATACAGAGCTGGTCATCAACACGCCAAAGACAAAAAACTCTTGCCGTGAAATCCCGATAAACAAAGAATTGCTTACTATGTTAAAGCCTTTGAAAAAAGTAGTTAATGATGACTATTACATTCTTACCAATGACGAGTGTCCGACAGAACCACGTACGTACCGTAACTATTATAACAGGCTCATGGAGAAACTTGACATTCCTAAGTTGAAGTACCACGGACTCCGGCATAGTTTTGCGACTCGTTGTATAGAGGTCGGTTGTGACTATAAAACAGTCAGCGTATTATTAGGGCATTCCAATATTTCAACTACGTTGGACTTATATGTTCATCCCAATATGGAGCAGAAAAAGCGTTGCATTGCTAAGGTGTTCAAGTCACTGGGTAAATAAAGTTATGTATAGAGCGAGGGAATTAATGCTGTAATTTCTTCGCTCAAAGAAGATAGAGCGACTACAATGGTAATCAAAATGTAGAATGCCGTATTTGGGATGGGGATGGCATTGCTCGGCTTTCTTCATTCTCCGCTCGGCTTCCTTGCATTTGCTCTCAATCTGGCTGAGAAAATTGCATAGAAGGGTCGCACCGAATTCTACTGCTAACTTCTGCATTTCTTTAGAAATGATAGGTTTGCACTCACGTATAGAATCGGATAGATTTTCAACTTCTGTTCTCAACTTGAACACGTTGTCATTCAGGCTGACAAGTTCCCTTGCGTTGATATCGAGTAACCGCTTTTCTTCCTCCAGATATTCATTCTTGGGAGTGGATTTTATGGCTTCCGCTTCACTCATTTCTACGGAAAAATCAAATTTCTTCTTCATAGACTTATCGTTTTAATCCTGTTTTCGGTTTCTTTCCTAACGAACGACTGGCAGCACGAGCGCATCTGTGTGCCCATTGTAAGTCGTCTTCGTCCTTGTCTCTCCACGGAAGCTCGCTTTGCGAGCCTCCGCCACCTCCTCCGGTTGTTACGTTGGGGGTATCTATCAGTCCGACAAATATAGCTACAGCCATATCGGTAAGTTCTTGACAGTTGGCAATAAACCTGTAATCAAATTCGTCATTGAAACAGTCAAGTACTTTTTCCGGAATATAAAATCTGTAATCCTTGCCTTCATGACTGAGGGTATAGGAAATCATCTCCTGACTATATGTGAGATATTGGGTATAGTCGATAGGGGCAATCTTATGTGTCGCTGCCTGTTGAACGGTTTGGGATGCATTGTTTCTAATGGCAGAAGTTGGCTGATGATGCAGTCTCTTCCATGTCGCAGGAAGTTTCGAGACCATCAGGTTTCTGCCGATTCCCAATTCTGAAGCCTTGTATTTGGTGTTTCCATTCATGAGGGCATATCCACGAAGAATACCTTTCTTGTCCTCTCTTTCATGGACGGTATAACCTTTCCGTATAAGAGTGTTCTTGTACTCATCCCATGACCACGATGGCATTGCTTTCAACACCTCCATGCAGTCCCGGTTCACTTGTGGAATGTTTCGATTTCTGATTTGTGCCGCTGTTGTCCAGCCACGTTTCTTTGCCACTCGCTCGGCTGCACGTTGCGCCCGAAGATGAATGTTGTGGTCATTGTTGATATTACCGTTTTCATCCAAACGGCAAACCGCTGCATGAAGGTGGGGAACTTCGCCTTTGGATTCTGTATGAAGCCAAACCGAGTATTTGCTACCCGCTAAATTGGTCGGACAGGAACGGACTTTTCCATCCTTGCCGGTAATCACTTGTTTGTCGAACTCCTCGGCGAATTCCTGCCAGAGATTTTGCCAATCTTCGATGTCATAAAATTGGGTATGTTCGGGCGATGGGCTCAGCTCGATTCTGATAACGGAATTCTTTATCGGGCGATGTTGGGATAGGGTCAACTGCATGGAGTTCCATATTCCCATAGCGTCCGGTTCTGAGGGCAACAGATTGTCCAATACCCGATAAATCTTTTCCGGATGTTTTTTGTGCTGTGATTCGCCGGTAATGTAACGGATGTCGTTTATACCGTGCGATATGGCTTTGGCTTTCGCAATCATTCTTCTTCGGATTTTGGGTTAGACGGAATTTTATTCTTCTCTTTTACTGCATTCAGGAACTGGCAGATACTTTCGGCCACATTGCCAAGTTCCTTAAGCCAGCCGACCATGAACGGAATCTGATTGAACATTACCATGCGTTGCTTTGTGGACATTCCGTGTAGGGCGGAGGTGTATTTTACGAGGTCTGCCCGACAATCGTCCAGATTCTGTAACAATACCGCTTCTTCTTTCGTGAGCCTTGCTTTGGGCTTGAAGTTATACGCACACGATAATATGTAGTCACTTACAGTCATGCCGCATTGGGTAGCCAGTGATTTTATCTACTCCTTCTGAGTAGGAGTGACTTTTGCTCCGATAAAGACACTTCTGGTTTCTTTCGAGGAGTCCGATGTATTTTTAATATCTTCTTTCATTTGAATTGTTGTTATAATTGTGAATAGGTGCGAGCTTGCGAGTACCGCACCGGCGAGGGAACTGAGCAGGCAAGAGTGCCAATGTACAACCGTAACGTAGTGAGGTTATACCTTGGCATATCTTGCAACAGTTACCTGTTGATGCTTTCCGGCAAGCCATATTGGATGTACATACAGAATCGGCAGACGGATTTGAACCAGAAACTAAGATATTCATCTAAAAGAGGGGGGATATATGAATACCTTGTGTGTCTTCCTGACTACTTTGCTTTATTCTTATATATACGCCCCGACAATAAAGTAAAGTTGAACTCAATAATGGTATTCTGGATTGAAGGCATAATCTTTCCCTTCTTTTATAACCATTTGTTTGTCGCTGAGCAATGTTGCGACCTTTACCGCCTTGTTATAACCGAGTTTTATACCCTGTAATCCGTAACCCTCTTGCAAGCGTTCTATATAATCATCGTAATTGTTGATGTTGCCATTGGCAAAAACGGCATCCAATGCTGGACGATGTACATTTTTTGGAATCTCCTTGTCCGGATCGAACGGTCCTTTGATTGGTCGTCCGGTCTTCTTCTCTTTGGGCAGATAGGACCCTACCGGTTCGGGTATGGCTTCCTCGTTTATGCGGAAGGCGAAAGGCTCAAACTCACGGTCGCGGATATGCACGGCTTCGACCACGCTTACAGTCTTGTCCTCTTTATCCACCTCGATCTGCATAATGGTTTCTGCTTTATTGTTGAGTTCAGTGCCGATGTGACCACGAGCATGTTCATCATTCTTGTTCTGATGCAGTACGGTATGGATGTGATTTGTCTGTCGTCCGTCCACTGCATGAATTTGGAGATGATGTCGGTAGATTCGCCGGGAGAATTGATGTCGTACAGGAAATCACGAATGCCATCTATGATGACCAATCCCAAATCCGGTATTGTGCCAATGGCCTGTTCGACTATCGCCAGACGTAGTTTAGGGGAGAACTTGCGTAGAGCCAGCATGAGCAGATTATCCGGATTCTTGTATTCCGGCAAGTCGGCCAAACGTAAGATGCGTTTCAATACCTGTTGGCAATGATACCGTCCTTGCTCCGTGTCTATGTACAGAATCTTCGCTTATTTTCGGGAAATGTAGACCGGTAATGAAGAACGGTGCTGCCACTCAATGCCGATGCGACTATGGCCGATACGTTAAAGTTTTCTTGCTTTTGGCTTTCCCGATGGAAGCACTGAAGTTTCCTAATGTACCGATAACAGCATCGTCTACCATCAGCACCACCGGCGAGTGCTCGTAGGTACTTGTTACGCTCACGATAGACTCTGCCATGTAAGCGGCCAATTCTTCACATGAAGGAGTCGTATTGTCCGTCTTCTCCATCGCTACCAGTTTTTCGGGTTCGGTTTACGGCGATGGGATGCGAGCAAGGATTCATTCTCGTCCTCGAAACTTTGCGGAGCCGGAGTCTTCCGGGAAGATTCCAGCCATCTATCCAGTTCATCACGATAGATGTAGAGATGCTTTCCTTGTTTTATAACCGGAATATCATCCTTCTTGACCTTGTAATAAAAGGTTGACAACGGCATTTTAAGATAGTTGCAAGCCTCCTGTACGGTCATGGGAACGTGCGTGTTCTCTTTGGTTTCGTACTGCTTGGAAAGTTTCTCCGTTAGCAGTTTTCCATACTTGCGATTCTGTCGCATAGTTCGCCTACCACAGTCGGCAGGTCGTTGAATGTCAGTTGGTCTTTTTCCATATTATACTCTTTTAATCGTTTAATATACTGCGAACCAACTCAATGAAACCTTGCAGAACAATACAGACCGGATTAATTATTTCGTCTGCATACTTTTTTTAGCGAGTCACATTATCTATTTCTAAATGGAAGCGATAATCGCCTTTATCGGGTACGTCAATAGGAATCTGGCTAGGAGACTTTATCCCGTAAATTAAGTTTTAGATATTCAAGGGTCGCGTTTCGAGTTCGTATGGAAATGATTACTTGATAAAAATGGCTCTTTTTGCTAATGGTACTCTCAAGCGTTCACCTACATTCCATGCCAGATGGCGAAGCCCCGGTGATCTCAGCGGATTGTCTATATTGGAGCGAATGGGCTTGTATAAATCGGATCTATCACAGGCCATATACTCAATATTAGAAATGAGGATTGCAATAGCTTCTTTAGACAGATAGGGTGCGGTTTTAATAGTTACATATTCACGAATAGCATTCATGACTTCTACTTTCAATTTCGTTTTTCTGACTTCTTTCTTTTTGATGTTCTCTCGTATTGTATCATAATTATCTATAACTGAATTATTGGGCTGTTCAATAGTTTGAATTTCATCTGCACAATCGGTTTTTATTTCGAAACCAGAGTCAGTAATAATAGGAGATTGCCGGTCAAAAGAAAAATTGATTGGATTCTTCGTCAACCATGTGTAGAAAAATCGTTGCAGTAGACCACACAATAGGATTGTAACCACAAGGCCGATTATAACTGGAGTCGTTATTGTTGTGGTATTGATTTTGTGATAAGTGAATAGGTAAGTGTCTACTGCCACATAGGCAATTACCAATAATGCAAGAATAAAACTTATCCTCTTGGTCCGAATTTGAGTATTATTTGTCATCTGCTGCAAGTATTTGAAATGGTTATATGGCAAAGTTATGTGCTATATTCCAGATATATATAATTAGTGATGACGAATCGCTCAATATTTGTAAAAAATAACGGTTAGAGTATGATTTCAGACTAAAAATCATACTCTAACCGCTTAAAAATAGGGATAAGTGGCTGTCAGTCTTTCCGTGTCAAGGTAATCTTCTTGCTAGCTTCACGTTTGTTGGCATCCACGACTTTGATATACCTTTGAGTGGTGGTGATACTCTTGTGCGCCATGATGCTCTGTATGGTACGGATGTCCGTCCCGGCAGCTGCTTGTAGCGTTGCGAATGTTCTCCGGTACGAATGGAATGTTATGTTCTTGGTAATTCCGGCAGAACGAATCCATTCTTTCATCGGTATTTGCGTCCAACTACGCATAAGCCCCTTGAATACCAAACCTTTCTTTTCAGAACTATAACCAATCAATCCCAAAGCTTCTTCGCTGATAGGAATGATGTCTTCCGCTTTGTTCTTCTGCGTAATGATGTGTACGCATTTCCCACCGGCTGAGTAGTCTACGATGTCTTCCCAACATAGCGCGAGTATGTCACTGATGCGTAAGCTGGTCATACAGGAAAACAGCGATGCCGTTTTCAGAATAGGCTTCTTACAAGGTGTCTCAGCCAACTTGTACAGCTCCTCAACAGACAGGGACTCCTTCACTACATCTCTGTCTCTATCTTATCCAAGAAGTCATTGACATTGGTCTTTATCATTCCATTGCGGTAGAGTATTTTCAGGAATCCCCTGAAAGTAGACCAATATCCCGATGCGGAGTTCCGTGTGATACGTCCATTGCGCCTTAGCTTCTTAGCACTCAGCAGATACTCCCGAAACTTGTTACAGAGGTCGATGTCAATCTCTTCAAAGGTGCATTTACCATGTACGAAGTTATTGAAATGCAGATAGACAAACTCCCATTTCTGGTCATGCTTACGGAGCTGCTTGCGATAATACTCCAGAAGTCTGCCTTGAGTTTGTACTTGTCAAAGAAGTCATACCGTTCATTGACTACCGACTCGAACCTGCGGCAACGGATAGCTTCGGCTTTCTCGGTCATTACCTCGTTGAAATTCTGTTCACGTTTGTTTCTCGGATTGGCATAGATATAGATACCAAGCGATTCATGACGGATAACTTTCATAGTCTCTTTGTCTCGATATCCCGGATAATAATCCAGATAGAAAGACATCATCCTGCCTTTTAGCGGACGTGTCCTTAATGTCACGGTCTTGCATTCATGCATAATGTTATATTTTATGGTTATTATTAATTCGTCGGCGAAACTCTATAATGTAATCATGCAGATTACCTACAGCAGGGATTAATTTTTTGAATAATTTACGGATAGCCATAAATTAGACTATTTGCGGACACCCATTACCCGGTCAAACTCCACTTTCAGGAATCTGACGAATCGTCCGTTCTTCTCACGGTTGATCTGATGGAATTGCAGAATACCGTAAACTGAGTCGCGAGAGAGTTTGAATTTCTCCATAGCCTCCTTGACGGTGTAGTATTCCGCCTTGCTCTCCTGTTCGGAACTCTTCGAGAGGTCGAAGTGGAGCTTTGAGTAGAATATCTGCCCATGCTCTTTCTTGGAGGGAATATTGTTCCGATACACTTGCGAACGGATGGCGACGCGTGTCATGCCGTATTTCTCCTGAATCTCTTCCGGTGTGTACCATTCAGTAAGTCGGAATCCACCTCGTATTTGGCAAAGGCGGCATCGATATGTTTCTTGCTGTAATAGTTGAACTGGCGGATTCTCACTTTCGGCACTTTATGCTGCCGAGTGTAAGTCCACACCCATTTGGCGTTGACTTTATATTTCTCCGCAATCTCTTCGGCGGTGTAATACTCAGTGATGTCGAAGTCCTCTTTAGGCATGATGCGCTCATACGGTTTGGTTTTCATCATTAGTTCGATGTCAGCACGACGAATGAGCGACTTCTTACCACTGATGCGTGAAGCCCGAAGTTTGGATTCCTTTACCAATTTATATATGTATTGTCTGGTTACGCCCATCAACTTTGCTGCTTGGGCAAAAGAGAAGAAATCCTGTCCCTCGGCGGCTTGTCGAGGTTGTAGCAACTCTTGCGAGCGTTTCAACTGCCGCTTGCGTTCCCGGATGCGTTCTTTGTAGCCAAGATTGGAACACTGATGGCTACAATAGCAGGTCGTTGTCTTCTGTGCGATGAATGGCTTTCCGCACCATTGACAAATTCTTTCTTACTTCCATATTTTCCTCGTTTATATTGGGGATAATTTCTCCTTATTTCTCCCGGATTTTGTCTACACATGTAAACCATTGTCAACACACGTCAACTAATGCGTCACTGTGACATTCGGGCTAACCGTGAATTTCTGTCACGGTAGAAATATGATAGAAAAATATGGATAAAAACCGTTACTGTGCAGTGGCAATGGCACAGATTGTATCTTGCGTGTTCATGAGAGCTGTTTGCTATTTCAGAAACTCCCCGTCGTGTCTGTAGTGCAGACGGACGGAGAGGGATATGAATGTTTAATAGGTCATCGGTACAGTGTGGCGGCCATCAGGTTGACCATTTCTTCCAACCCTTTACGGTCAGTTTCGTCGAAACTGTCCGCTTTATCACTGTCTATGTCCAATACTCCTTTTATTACCTTATTATATATGATTGGAATCACGATTTCAGAACGGGATTCGCTACTGCATGCGATATGTCCGGGAAAAAGATCACATCGGGCACTATCAGAGGGCATGCCTTCTCCCATGCCGTACCGCAGACACCACGTCCTTTCCGGATACGGTAGCAGGCAATGCTTCCTTGGAACGGCCCGAGTGTGAGTTCCTGTTCGGATTTCACCAGATAAAACCCTACCCAGAAGAACCCGAACGCTTCTTTCAGTGCAGCCACCGTGTTGGCCATTACGCTTATTTCGTCCCGTTCTCCTTCGATAAGCGCGGCGTAATGTTGGAGAAACAGACGGTAGCGTTCGCTTTTGTCTGAATCCTCAGAGGGCTTGAAATCGATGTTCATACCTGTATGAGAGTTTAAATCCGGTCGATAACCAACTGAATCAGATCGTCGATTTTGTTTTTTATAACTGGGGTCAGCTTCTCCGGCTACCCGGTTGGCTATCACCATGCAGCATGTCGTGGCCTTGTGTCCCATCAGACGGGCCAATCCGGCTAATGCGGAACTCTCCATTTCGAAATTGGTGATTTGAAGCCCGTTGTAAGAAAAGCTTTCAATCTTCTCATTCTGACGGGGATCCGCCAAAGGAATGCGAAGCTGACGGCCTTGCGGGCCGAAGAATCCACCGCAGGCTACGGTGATACCCCCGTACCATATCGTCGGTAGCTATGCGTTCTATCAGTTCCGGATGTGCGTCGATGACGTAAGGGGCAGGGGCGCACAGGTTTCGCTCCATCCCAAATGATTAAGCAACGTGCGTTCCAACGGTAGGTCGCATACAGCATTGCGCCCTTCATAGAAGTTCAGCAAACCGTCGAAACCGACTGATTTTACGGAACAAATGAATGTGCCGACAGGCGTATAAGGCTGAAGCCCGCCGCATGTACCGATGCGCACCAGTTCCAAGCTGCGGAGCTTTTCTTTCTCCCTGCGGCTGTTGAAGTCGATGTTGGCCAAGGCATCCAGTTCGTTCATGACAATGTCGATGTTGTCGCAACCGATACCGGTAGACACTACTGTAATCCGCTTTCCCTTATATGTTCCCGTAATCGTTCGGAACTCGCGGCTGGAGATGTCACACTCCTGAGTGTCGAAATGGGATGCCACGGTGGGGACACGCCCCGGGTCGCCCACGAGGATGACTTTATCTGCCAGTTGTTCCGGTTTTACGTGGAGATGGAAAATGCTTCCGTCCTCGTTGATGATAAGTTCTGATGGTGCAAAATACTTGTTCATAAGCGTTATGATTTAAAGATAAACATGATTATTTATTGCGGGATTGTATCTCCAGATTGCGGATGGTTTTGGCTTCCGCATGCAATGCGGCTTCGGCCTTCTGACATTGTGCTTCAAGCTGAAGGATTTGTTGGCTCAGCGTTTGACGTTGCGCGTCGTTGCCGGTGGCATACCGGTCGCGCAGGTTTTGCAGTTGCTGTCGACTTTTGTCCAGTTGCGTACGGCTCTTCTGCCATGCGGCCATTTTGTTACGTGCTTCGGAGATTTGAAATCGTTCAACAAGGTGTAAGTGTTGCGGTTGTCTATGACAAACTCGAAGTCCTTCTGCTTCTTGACCACCTTGGGCGCGCTCAGTGCGGCTTGTAGCCTTTGTCGTGCCTGCGCCACGGCTTCCTTGTCCCCCATGTCTCCGCGATACTGTGGATAAGGGCCAGACGGCATAGTTCATCCTCCTCGTATATATTGGCATCATACACCTTGCGGATGTCGTTCGGGATGAAGATGTAGATACACACCTTGTTCTCCGGTTGGTTCGGTCGGACACGAACCATCCCAGTTGGTTGAACTCGTCAATGGCCAGCATGTAGTCGTTGGCGGGGAATTGAAAGGCATGCCGAGATTTTCTGGATAGAGGAATTTCTTTTCATCCATGTCGTAGCGTGTCACGAAATATGTCATATCCTCCGATGCTTTCCTCTCCTTGGGCGGCATAGTAAAGCGTGATGCCGTCGGAAAGCATGAACGGATAGTTCTGCGCATCATCCCCGTCCAACTCGTCCAATTTATGAGGAGCTGTCCATTGGCCTCCCACAAGGTCGCTGGTAAACAATCTCAGGTATTTGTTCTCATCCGGCTGAGCGAAATATATCTTATTGCCCAATTCGGACAGATAGACCGTACAACCGTTTTCATCCGTACGGTGGAAAAATGTGCTATACGGACTGATTTCCCCGCTTTCCGGACTGAGTTTGATGTGGTTCAGGAACGTATTCTTGTCTACGACCAGACTGTCTATGACCGTCACCCGTTCCGTAGCTCTCATCATGGAGCGCAACCGGGCTATTTCCTGCAATTTTCCTTCTTCCACGTCGGTCGGTTGCCGTTTGCGTTTCAGCTTCTTAATGTCCTGATTGAGGAGTTCTTCCGCCTCGTCAAACTGGTAATGATTCATATAATATTCAGCCGTCGGGGCTGGTATGGCCTGCCCGTTCTTCTGCGCTTGCGAAGGCAAGGAAAGCAAAAAGGGAACAAAATGCCGGCAATATATATTTCTTCATGTTCAAACTGATGGTTATACCTTATTGATTCAAAGGTAGGGATTTATTCTTTATCCTGTATCCTTTTCTAATAATATTTAACGTGGTAGGAGCGGTTTGCCCTGTCTTTTGAATGGATGTGAAGGAACTTCGCTTTCTTCCGAAAACGTTACATTTTTCCCTGCTGAAAGCTTCGTTTCGTTTGCCGCAGAACGGAAAATCGTTCGGCTGAGATTGATTTTTCATTCTGCGGCAAACGATTTTCCGTTCTCAGGAGATTGATTTTGATGTCGTATATCGTTGATTTATAGTGAATAATAGAATGAAGTGACGACGGTAAAAAATCTGTATACAAGCTTTCGTCCTGTGCGTTTCAAGTTTGGGGCGCACGCAGGCCGTTGCGCGGCAGGCAGAGGGTGAACAGACTGCCTTTCCCCCACAGTGGAATGCAGGGTGATGTAGCCGTGGTGCTGGTTGACGATTTGCTTGCACAAGGCCAGTCCGATGCCCCGAACCGTTTGGCTTGGTGGTGTAGAACGGGACGAAGATGCGCTCCTGTGCTTCCACGGGGATGCCTTGTCCGTAGTCCTGCACGCTGATTTGCACTTCGTCTTCGGCCGTGTTCCGGCGCAAGTGGATTTTTATTTCGCTTTCGGGGCTTGGGGATGCGTCGCGTGCGTTGGTAATCAGGTTAATCAAGACCTGTTCGATTTGGGAGCGGTCGGCTTGGAACGTGAAACCGAGATAAGGTTGGTCGAAGGTGAGATACATGCCCTCGAACAACTTCTTCAGGTCGTCGAAAAGCTCGTCCACACGGATGGCTGCGTATTGCGGAGGGGGCACACGGGTCAGTTTGCGGTAGTTCTCCGTGAAGTGGAGCAGGCCTTTGCTGCGGCGGTAGATGGCCTCTAAGGCTTGCTGCATCTGGCCGTACTGTTTGGCGGAAGGTTCTGGCGTGGGAGCCTGCCGGGTGAGCGTCTCGCTCAGCGACAGGATAGGAGTGAGGGAGTTCATGATTTCGTGGGTCAGTACCCGAGTGAGCGTCTTCCACGATTCCAGTTGCTGTTCTTCCAACACGTGGTGTATGTCTTTGAGCGTGAAGAGTATCCGTGGGCGGTTATCCAAAGTGAAGCGTGTGGGCGAGAGCAGGAGGTCTTTCGTCTGCCCGTGGCGTTCCACCGGTACTACGCGCGCCTCCGGTCCGGACCGCCGCAACCATTCCTCCGGCACGCGCCGGCATGTAGCCTACTTGTGCCGTAGCCGCCCGGTTCATCCATTCCACGTGCCCTTCGCCGTCGCACGAGACGATGCCGGTGTCCACGTGGTCGAGCAGGAGTTGGTAATATTTCTGGCGGGTGGCCTCGTCGAACAGTTGTTGCCGGTATGCGGCGAGCGTGTGTTCGATTTCCCGTTCCAGGCCGAGTGCACGAGCGGATTCCTCTGGAACGAAACGGGAATCTCTTTCAACCCGCTGTGGCGGATGCCCGTATGAAAGAGCGCAACAGCCGGATTTGGCGTGTCTGCCGGTGGTGGAGGGAAGCATACAGGCCGACGAAGGCCGCGACGCACACGGCAGCGGTGAGCCACAGTTGCTCCGCAGCGCAGAAACAGGCGGCGGAGGCCGTCAGGAACAGGCCGGCACCGCAGGCGGCTGTCTGCCAGGAAGGGGGTATTTTCATAAGCCTAATTTTCGAGTTTGCGATAGAGCGAGTAGCGCGTGATGCCCAACATCTGGGCGGCGCGGCTCATGTTGCCTTCGCACAGGCGGACGGCTTTCTCCACGGCGTTGCGTTCCAGTGCTTCCAAGTTGAGGGTCTCGCCATCGGCCACGGGCGATGACGGGGCGTGCAACAGGAAGTCGTCGGCATGGAGGGTGTCGGCGTTGCAGAGCACGACGGCGCGTTCGATGGCATGTTGCAGTTCGCGCACGTTGCCCGGCCAGGCATACCGTTGCAGCTTGCCCCTTGCGTCGCGTGCGATTTGCCGGATGTCTTTTGTATTTCCGTGCGTACGTCCGCAGGAAATGGTCGGCCAGCAGTTGGATGTCCTCGCCGCGTTCGCGCAGGGGCGGGATGTGGATTTCCACCGTGTTGATGCGGTAGAACAGGTCTTGCCGGAACGTACCCTCCGTCACCTGCGCGTGCAAGTCGGCGTTGGTGGCGCATATCAGGCGCACGTCTATCGGAATCTCGCGCGTGCCGCCGAGCCTCACGATGCGCCTTTTCTCCAAGGCCGTGAGCAGCTTGCTTTGGGCGGCGGGGGAGAGGTTGCCCACTTCGTCGAGGAAGAGCGTACCCCCATGGGCCAGTTCCAGCCGTCCTTTCTTTTCTTTGCGGGCATCGGTGAAGGCACCTTTCTCGTATCCGAACAGTTCGCTCTCGAACAAGGTTTCCGGCACGGCACCCACGTCGATGGTCACGAACGGTTCTGCCGCGCGCGACGAATGGGCGAGAAGATAGCGGGCCACTACGTCCTTCCCCGTGCCGTTCTCACCCAACAGAAGCACGTTCACGTCGGCCTCGCGCAAGCGTCCGATGGTGGAGACGATGTTCCTCATGCCCTCCGACTCGCCGATGAGCAGAGGTTGCGGCGTTTCCCGTTCGGCACTGAGGGCTTCACGCGTTCCTCGAGCCGTCCCACCTCCGTTTGTGAGCGGCGCAATTTCATGGCGGCGTGGAGCGTGGCCAGCAGCTTGTCGTTTTCCCAAGGCTTCGACACGAAGTCCGTAGCCCCGGCCTTGATGGCCTGCACGGCTTTTGTCCGTGTCGGCGTAGGCCGTCATCATGACCACCACGGCATGGCGGTCCAGTTTCAGGATTTCCTGCAGGCAGTCCATGCCCTCCTGTCCGCTCACGGTGTCGCGGGTGAAGTTCATGTCCAGCAGTACGATGTCCGGCCGGAAGTCGGTAATGAAATGTACGATACGGTCGGGCGAACGCATGACCTTGACTTTCTCCGCGTAGGGTTCAAGCAGGAGATGGAGGGCGAAGAGCACGTCTTCGTTGTCGTCTATGATGAGTATTTTTCCTAATGCAGGCATAGAATATGGTATTTGATGCGAGGCAAAGTTACGCAAAAATGTGTGCGGATGTGCATTTTCGCACATAAAAGTGCAAATCCGCACAACTTGTTTTCCGGTGTGGATGGGGTACGCGTCTGGAATACAGTTGTTTGTGTTTTTGGCACGCAAATTGGATATGATTAGTTGTAAACGAATGATAAAAAGACTTATGGACATCAGAATGCGGATAGGATGCGTGGCATGCGTGGCGTGCTGGGGCATGGGGTGGCGGCACAGCCTCTTCCGCCCACGGGCGGCTGGGGACTGGACGACGTGGTGCTCCAGGCCTGTCAGTCTTCGCCCGACGCGTTGGCTGCGCGCCATACATTCCGCTCGGCCTATTGGGACTATCGCTCGTTCCGGGCTGATTACTTGCCTTCGCTCACATTGACTTCCGGGCCGAACCTCGACCGTTCCATCAACCAAATCACGATGGAAGACGGGTCGGTGCGTTTCGTCGAGCAAAACCTGTTGAACACCGACCTGTCCCTGCGCGTGCAGCAGAATGTCAGTTGGACGGGCGGCACGTTGTCCCTGGAATCCTCCCTCTTGCGTACGGATTTGCTGAGTGACCGCACTTTTTCATGGAAGAGCGTGCCGGTCAACATCGGCTACAGCCAGTCGCTTTTCGGGTACAACAACCTGAAGTGGAGGCGGCGTATCGAACCGGTGCGCTACGAGGAGGCGCAGCGGTCTTATTTGGAGACGATGGAGTTGGTAGCCGCACGGGCTGTGGACAAGTTCTTCGCGTTGGCCATGGCACAGAGCAACTATGCCACGGCGTGCCAGAATTTCGCTCATGCCGACACGCTTTACCGTTTCGCACAGGGGCGTTACCAGAATGGTACGACCACCGAGAACGAGATGCTCCAACTCGAAATCAACCGCTTGAACGAGGAGACCAACCGGCTGAATGCCCGTATCGAAATGGACGAATGCGCCTTGGACTTGCGTTCCTATCTGGGTTTGCATGAAGGCGACACCTTGCCCGCGATACGGATGGTCACGGAAGTGCCCGACGTGACGGTGGAGGAGGGGGCAGCCTTGCAGTGGGCGCATCTCCACAGTCCCGACATCCTCTACATGAAGCGGCGCAAGTTAGAGGCGGAAAGCAACGTGGCGCAGGCCAAGGCCAACGCCGGCCTGAAAGCCGACCTGTATCTCCGTTTCGGTCTGACGCAGACGGCGGAGAATTTCTCTTCCACCTACCGCCATCCGCTCGACCAACAGGCGGTGAGCATCGGTATCTGCCCATCCTGGACTGGGGGAAAGGGGCGCGGACAAGTGCGCGTGGCCCGTTCGCAACGGGATTTGGTGGGGACGCAAGTGGAGCAGAGCCGCACGGACTTCGACCAGAATATCCGCAAGTTGGTAGGGCAGTTCAACCTGCAAGGGCTACGTGTGCGCGTGGCGGCCCGGACGGACAGCACGGCCTTGCGCCGCAGCGAAGTGGCACGCCGCCTGTACGTGTTGGGAAAATCCAGTGTGCTCGACCTCAACGCCTCTATCGAGGAGAAGGATGCCGCGCGCCGGAATTACCTGAACGCCCTGCACACTTACTGGAGTCTTTACTACACCCTGCGCAGCCTGACGCTCTATGATTTCTTCGAAGGCCGCCCGTTGCAGGTGGATTACGGGCAACTGGTGAAAGACTGAACTCATTCGTGTAACGCTTATACCTTATTATATATGGATATACAACTCAAGAAAAAACCGTGGTTCGTGCGCCACAAATATTATGTGTCGGGAGGCATCGTGTTCCTCTCCTTGGCAGCCTATACGGTGGCCTTGTTGTTCTCGCCGAGAAACAGCGCGTGTCGGCCGATACGTTGGGACTGGCCGAAGCCGTGCAGGCCGACTTTCTGGAATATGTGGAGCAGGAGGGGGTGGTGCAGCCCATGCTCTCCTTGCGCGTGAACAGCCGGATAAGCGGCTACGTGGAGCGCATCGTGGCCGAAGAGGGCGCACGGGTGCGGCAGGGTGACACGTTGCTGGTGCTGTCCAATCCCGAGCTGCTGGACGAGATGGAGGTGCAGGAGAATGCCCTGCACAAGCAACTCATGTCCTACCGTGAGCAGGAAATCGAGATGGAGCAGAAGACTTTGCTCCTGCGCAAGCAGGTGTTGCAGAACCGTTATGAGCTGCAACGCATTTCGGACAGCTATGCCCTGAGCCAAGAGGAGTTCGCATGGGCATCAAGAGCAAGGCGGAACTGGAGGTGGCGCGGCAGGAGTACGAGTACAAGACCCGTGCGGCGGAACTGGAACAGGAGAGCTTGCAGCACGACTCGGCGGCTACCATCGTGCGCCGTTCGCTCATCCGCAACGACCGGGAACAGGAAATCCGGAAATTCGAGCGGGTGAAGGCCAAGCAGGAGTGGCTCGTGGTGCGCGCCCCTCACGGGGCAGTTGAGCAACCTCACGGTCGTGCCCGGCCAACAGGTGCAGGCCGGAGGGAAATCGGAGAAGTCAAGGTGCTCGACCGCTATAAGGTGCGGGTCACTCCCGGGAGTATTACATCGACCGCATCGTAAGCGGACTTCCTGCCAAGGGCACTTACAAAGGCAAAGCCATACGTCATGTCGGTGCGGCGTGTCGTACCGGAAGTCAAGGACCGTATGTTTACTGTAGACTTGGCTTTTACGGGCGAGGTGCCTCCGTCCTTGCGCCTCGGGCAGGCTCTGCGCGTACAGATAGAATTGGGTAACCCGGAACGGGTGCTGACCATCCCTCGTGGCGATTTCTATTCCGTGACGGGCGGACAGTGGATTTATAAGGTGGTGCCGGGCGAGAACCGTGCCGTGCGCACATTCATCCGTTTGGGGCGGCAGAACCCCAAGCAATATGAAGTGTTGGAAGGCCTCCGACCCAGCGACCGTGTCATTACGTCCGGTTACAGCCGTTATGGCGACGTGGAGGAATTGGCATGGGACGAATGAAACCAAGGAAACAGTTTGAAGCTATGGGAACAATAAGTTTGTGGGTTCAGAACCTGAAGCAGGCCTTGCGCAATCTGCGCAGCCATGGTTGGCAGGCCGGAATCTCTGCCACGGGTTTGGCCGTGGGCATCGTGTGCCTGACGTTCAGCCTGAACTGGCTGTGGACGGAAACGAACTACGATTACTTTCGTCCGGATTACAAGGACTTGTATCTGGTGCAGCATGATGATACAGCCTATTTGACACACTTGAATACTTATACATCGCCTTACATGCCTTTGCCGGCGGTCATGCAGTTGGACAGCCTGTTGGAAGGGAGGCGGAAGTCGGCATCTTCGGAATGACGGTGAAGCCCCAGATTTATCCCGATGGGCGGGAAGAAGCGTATTTTATGCCAGCGGTTTGTATTCGTTTCCGGGATGGTGAGTGCCTTGGGGTTTACGGTGCTGTCCGGCGACCCTGAAAAAGCATTGGCTACTCCCGGGCATGTGGTGTTGACGGAGAGCCTGGCCCGGAAGATTTTCGGTAAGACGGATGTCGTGGGACAGACTTTAGAGGCTTCCGCTTACAGGCTGTCCGATTGGCTGACCGTGGGTGCGGTGGTGGCCGACAACGAAGGCGATTCGCATTGGAACTATGAGATGTTGTTGCCGCCTAATGTGCAGGAGTGGGAATGGGGATGGGATGGTAGCCAACTTTACAGTGCCTGCATTCGCACGGACGACCCGGCGGCTGTGGAGAAAGCGTTCAGCCGGATTTACCTGCCGTCGGATAAAAGTCACTGGAAGTTCCGGCTTATCCCCTTGCGCACGGCGCATAAGACGGGTTACGGCGAATCTTTCCTGTACGCTTATTTTTACCCTTTGGCATTCACGCTGATTTCCGTCTTGTTGCTGTGGAGTGCCGTGGTCAACCTCTTGGCGGTGTACACTTCCGTTTTCTGGGACGGGTGCGCGAATACGCCTTACGCCGCAGTTTAGGAGCGTCGGCGTGGCAGAATGCCATTTGGATGCTGACGGAGATCATGCCCGTTGCCTTGTCGGGCATTTTGTTGGGCTGCGTGGCTTTGGAGTGGTTGGCGCACGAAGGCCAAGTGCCCGGCAATCTTTCGCATGTGTATGTCTGTTTCGCCCAAGTCGTGGGGCTGTGCTCGTGTTGGTGGTGGCCGGGACGGGTTATCCCGTACACAAGGTGCGCCGGGCCTACCGGCTTACGTTGGGCGGAGAGGCTTCCGCAGGTCGTTCCCACGCTTGGCTGTTGGTGGTGCAATGTTTCGCGTCGGCTTTCTTGTTGTTCATCTCTTTGGGCATGCAACGCCAGTTGTCGGGGATGATGAACCGGACCTTGGCTTTGAACGGGAGGACATATTGCGTTTGCACACCGGGCGGAAATACTGGCCCGGCGAAGAAGAACCTTTTGATTTCAAATCCATATTTTACGACTTGCCGCAGGAGTTCCGGAAGGAGGCGGCTGCCGGCATCACGGATGCCATAGCCTTGCCTGCGGATATTTTCAACCGTTTTTCGCGGAGGCGCATCAACCTGCTGACCGAAGAAGAATGGAACGGGAAGAAGGATGACAGGTTGACACCCGAAAACGAAATAGATTATATGGAGGTTCCTTATGCGGCTTTCGACTTTTTTCACCTGCACGTTGCGAGAGGTGCGCGGTTGGAAGAACAGCCGGAACAGGACGGTGTGGAGCCGGTCATGTTCAACGAGGCGGCTTGCAGGAAGTTCGGGCGGACGACTTCCGTAGGGTGAATCTTTATGTCGGCTCCGATGATACCGGGCATAATGTAATGTGGTATTCTACGTGGACTAACCATATTGCCGGAAAGTTGGAAGTGAAAGGCGTCATGGATGTGCGCTTGAGCGATTTCCACGAAGAAGAACGGCCATTGATGTGGGTCGGTATCCCCGACCGTCACGAATGCCGTTTCGTGGAACACGATGCGGTGTATGTCAAACACGCGCCGGGACGACGCGAGGACGCAGAAGGCTGCCATACGCCGCGTGTTGCGGAGGTTCGACGTACCCGAGGATAAGATTCACCTGATGCCGTTGGGCGATATATGGCAGACAGCTACAAGGAAGAGACTTATTACGCCGGTCTGCTTTCGGCCTTGACGGTGTTCAGCGTGTTGGTTACGTTCTCCGGTGTGTTCTCCATGCTGCTCTACTCCTTGCGCCTGCGGCGTCGGAGCATGGCTATCCGCCGGGTGATGGGCGCGGGTTTCGGGATGTTTTCCGGTCTCAGCTCCGGTCTTATTTGCTTTATGTCGTGGCGGGCGGCGTGTTGGCCTACTTCCCGGCGGCATTGTTCATGCACAAATGGATGGAGTATTTCCACTACGGCGAAACACCGGGCGTGGGACTGATGGTGGTCATCGTGTGCGGTATATGCGTGGTGGTGGCGCTCATCGTCTATGGACAGGTGCACCGTTGCATGAACGACAAGCCGGTGGAAGTGCTCCGGCCGGAATCTTAAACATAAATATTAACCTATAAATGAGAATAATGTATGGAAACGATGATTCAAGTGAATGAATTGACGAAAGTGTTTGGAAGCCATTGTTTGCGCCGGATGTCGGACAGATTGTTCGATGGGCATGTGTTGGGTAGTGAAGAATCCGGATTGCAGAATCTTTAGAAAGCGGAGGTTGCCATGGGTTTATGGATTCAGAATTTCAAACAGGCCCTTCGCGGCCTGCGCCACCAAGGGTGGCAGGCCGTGGTCTCTGTGGCCGGTTTGGCGGTGAGCATCGTGTGCCTGACGTTCAGCGTGAACTGGCTGTGGACGGAGACGCATTATGACAGTTTCCGGCCGGACTATGAGGGTTTATATGTATTGGAACGGGGAGATACTTTGTGGCGTTCCCCATACGTTTGGTACGATTTGGGAGTGGAATTAGACAGTGTGTTAGGCGAGAATGTGTCGGTGGGTATATACCGTCCTCAGCGTGGTCGGGAACTTTTTTGCTTGCCGGATCGTCCTGAAACGGCTTTTTATGCGCAGGGGCTTGCAGCTTCTAGGGATATGGTAACAACCTTTGGGTGCCGTGTACTTTCCGGTTCGCTCGAAGATGTGGCGGCAGCGAACAATCAGTTTATCCTTACCGAAAGCATGGCTCGCAGGTTGTTCGGGCGTATAGATGTGGTCGGTGAGGGGATATGTCGGGTACAGGGTGGAGAACAGTCTCTTTATACGGTGGGTGCCGTGGTGGAAGACTGTAGAGGGAAGAGCAATTTGTATTACGACTTTATCCGTCCGTGGTGGGTAGGGGATTATGAGAGGAATAACGTCAACTATGGCAATTTCCATATTTTGCTTCGCACGTCCCATCTGGAACAGACTGAACGCGAACTTTCACGCATAGATCCTGAAGAAAAAAGGTTCCACAGGAAAACTGGTGCTGACTCCTTTACGTATGTATCATAAGTTGGGTGACGGTTCCGGTTTTGTCGAGGCTTACTTTTTATCAGCTTGCGTTTGTGGTGGTAGCTTTGTTATTGGTGCTGAGTGCCGTTGTGAATTTATTGGCAGTTTATACTTCAGTCTTTTTGGGACGCACCCGCGAGTATGCCTTACGGCGGAGTCTGGGAGCCTCGGATGCACAGAATGCCAAATGGATGCTTACCGAAGTGTTGCCGGTGGTTTTCCTTGGTGTGTTGTTGGCAGCGATGGGAGAAGAATGGTTGAAATATGAAGGCTATGTGTTGGGCGATGTGGAACGGGTTGGCTGTTTCCTTGCGGTAGTGTCGGGATGTGTTGTGTGTCTTTGCTTTGTGGGGATGGGGTATCCGGTATGGAAGATGCGTAAGGCTTACCACCGGTCTTTCTCCGGTCAGGTTCGGAGACTGAGGACGCATGTGTGGATGCTTGTGGTGCAATGTTTCGCGAGTGCGTTGCTGCTTTTCCTTTCGTTGGGGATGCAACGCCAGATTTCGGGATGGTCCATTCCGACTTAGGCTTCGAGCGCAATAATATCCTGAGGTTGTACACTGGTTGGATGGCTTTTCCTGGGCAAGATGAGGTATATGACTATGTACCGATTTTTGAAAAGTCTGCCCCAGGAGTTCCGTAAGGAGGCCGGTTCGGGAATTACAGATGCCATCGCGATGAACAGCGATATTTTCAATCCTGTGACGAAGCATTATATCTCAGTATGGACAGAAGAAGAACTGGCTGAAGGAAAGGAAAATTATGACGGGGACTATAATCAAGTAAGATATGCGGAAATCCCTTTCCGCGCCATGGCGTTTTTCGGGATTAAATCCAAGGACGGCGCAATGCTTTCTCCCAAGGCTGAACAGGCAGGAAAGTTACAAATCATGTTTAACGGTTCGGCCATGCAGGCTTTTAACGTGGGGAATGTACGTAAATCTCAGTTGTACACCGGCAGGATGATGGGTAATGAAAACTGTTGTTTTTGGGGAGGTGACGAGTTGGCTCATTACGATCATCAGGCATTAAATATTGTGGGGAAGCGAATATCCGCTTGTCGGATTTCCATCATGGTGAAGAAGCAATGATGTTGGTGGGTGTACCCGAGGACCACCTCTGCCGTTTTAAGGAGCACGATGCTGTATATCAAGTATGAAGAAGGGAAGCGCAAAGAAGCCGAGGCTGCCGTCCGTGTGTTAAGCCGTTTTGACGTGCCGGAAGAGAAAATCATGTTGTCGTCATTAGACGAATACATATCAGAAAATTACGAAGAGGAAACGTATTACGCCAACCTTCTGAGCGCGTTGACGGTGTTCAGCGTACTGATAACGTTCTCCGGTGTGTTCTCCATGCTGCTCTACTCCTTGCGTCTGCGTCGGCGGAGCATGGCCATCCGCCGGGTGATGGGCGCGGGTTTCCGGGATGTTTTCCGACCCCAGCTCCGGTCTTATTTGCTTTATGTCGTGGCGGGCGGCGTGTTGGCCTACTTCCCGGCGGCGTTGCTCATGCACAAATGGATGGAATATTTCCACTACGGCGAAACGCCGGGCGTGGGACTGATGGCGGTCATCGTATGCGGTATGTGCGTGGTGGTGTCGCTCATCGTCTACGGACAGGTGCGCCGTTGCATGAACGAGAAGCCGGTGGAAGTGCTCCGGCCGGAATCTTAAACATGAATATTAACTTATAAATGAGAATAATGTATGGAAACGATGATTCAAGTGAATGAATTGACGAAAGTGTTCAAGACAGACGAAGTGGAAACTTGGGCTTTGGACAAAGTGAATATCGAAATAGGGCAGGGAGAGTTTGTGGCCGTCATGGGGCCTTCGGGCTGCGGCAAGTCCACGTTGCTCCACATTCTCGGCCTGTTGGACAGCCCGTCTTCGGGGCAATATCTGCTCGACGGGAAAGACGTGTCCTCCTGTAGCGAGTCGAAACGGAACGAATTGCGCAAAGGCATGTTGGGGTTCGTGTTCCAGAGTTTCAACCTCATCGACGAGCTGACGGTGCAGGAGAACATTGCCTTGCCGTTGCTCTACATGGGTGTGCCGAAGCAGGAACGCCAACGCAGGGTAGAGGAGGCCATGGCCCGTATGGACATCATGCACCGTTCACGCCATTATCCGCGCCAGATTTCCGGAGGACAGCAGCAGCGCACGGCCATCGCCCGTGCCATCGTGACCCGTCCGAAGTTGATTTTGGCCGACGAGCCTACGGGAAACCTGGATTCCAAGAACGGCAAGGAGGTGATGGGCTTGCTCAGCGAACTGCACCGCGAGGGACGACCATCGTCATGGTGACCCATTCGCAGCACGATGCAGGATATGCCGACCGCATCATCCATCTGTTCGACGGACATGTGCTGGGTGAGGAAGAAGCCGGATTGCAGAACCTTTAGAGGCGGAGATTGTCATGGGTTTATGGATTCAGAATTTCAAGCAGGCTCTTCGCGGCCTGCGCCACCAAGGATGGCAGGCCGTGGTCTCCGTGGTCGGTTTGGCGGTGAGCATCGTGTGCCTGACGTTCAGCGTGAACTGGCTGTGGACGGAGACGCATTATGACAGTTTCCGGCCGGGGTATAAGGATTTGTATGTGGTGGAACAGGGAAGATTCTTTGGAGCATACCGAATCCCTGTTGTATCGTTGGGGTGACAGGGTAAGCAGTGTGTTGGGGAAGGAAGCTATGGTTGGCATGTACCGTTACCAAGGAGGGCGGGAACGTGTTTACCTGCCGGATCGTCCCGAAACGGTTTTTATGCGCAAGAGCTGTCTGCATCTACGGAGATGGTAGCCTTGTTGGGATGCCGTGTCCTTTCCGGTTCGTTCGAAGAAGTGGCGGCTGCGGATAACCGGATTGTCTTGACCGAAAACTATGGCCCGCCAGTTGTTCGGGCGCATAGATGTGTGTGGCGAGAGTGTATGTCACATACAGAAGTGGCGGCAGTTGCTTTATACAGTGGGAGCCGTGGTGGAGGACTGCCGGGGAAAGAGCAATTTGCATTATGACTTTATCAGCCCGTTGTGGGTGGAGGATTATGAGAGGAATAGTGCGGTTCATGAAAATTTCAGGATTATGGTACGCACATCCCGTCCGGAGCGGACGGAAAGCGAACTTTCACGCGTGGATATAAAAGATAGTTATCCCATGGGAAAACTGGTGCTGACCCCTTTACGTATGTTTCACAAGATGGGAGACGGCTCCGGTTTTGTCCGGGCTTACTTTTACCAACTGGCGTTTGTAGCGGTGTCTTTGCTATTGGTGTTGAGTGCCGTAGTGAATCTGTTGGCGGTTTACACGTCTATATTTTTAGGACGAATCCGTGAGTATGCTTTGCGGCGGAGTTTGGGGGCCTCAGATGCGCAGAATGCCAAATGGATGCTTACTGAGGTGTTGCCGGTGGTGTTCCTCGGGCTGTTGTTGGCAGCGATGGGCGAAGAGTGGTTGAGGTATGAGGGTTATGTGTTGGGCGATGCAGGGCAGATAGGTCGTTGCCTTGCGGTGGTGTCGGGATTCGTGGTGTTGCTTTGCCTCGTAGGGATGGGGTATCCGGTGTGGAAGATGCAGAATACTTATCGCTTGTCTTTCTGCGGTCAGTCTCAGGGACAGCGGACACACGCGTGGATGCTCGTGGTGCAATGTTTCGCGAGTGCGTTGCTGCTTTTCCTTTCGTTGGGGATGCAACGCCAGATTTCCGGGATGATTCATTCTGATTTGGGCTTCGAGCGCAACAACATCTTGCGGTTGTATACCGGGTGGTTGACTTTGCGGGGACAGGATGAGGTGTACAACTATATGTCTATATTTAAAAGTTTGCCCCAAGAGTTCCGTAAAGAATCCAGTTCGGGTATTACGGATGCAATAGCCATGCCCGGTGATATTTTCAACCCGGTGTCGTTGCACTATATTTCGGTGTGGACGGAAGAAGAACTGGCTGAAGGAAAGGAAAGTTATGAAAGTGGGGATAAAGGGGGTGAGATATGCGGGAGATTCCTTTCCGTGCCATGGAGTTTTTCGGAATCAAGTCCAAGAATGGTGCTACGTTCTCCCAAAAGGCCGAGCAGGCCGGTAAACTGCAAGTCCTGTTCAATGGCTCTGCCATGCAGGCGTTCAACGTGAAGGATGTGCGCAAGGCACGGTTGTACACCGGCAAAATGACGGGTAATGAGCAGTGCATCCTGTTAAAAACAGACTATAATACGCATTACGAGCATCAGGCATTGAATATTGTGGGCGAAGTGGACATCCGTTTGTCGGATTTCCATAAAGGAGAAGAAGAGATGATGTTGGTAGGTGTTCCGGAGAATCATCAATGTGACTTCTTTGAGCATGATGCCGTATATATCAAGTATGAAGAGGGTAAGCGAGAAGATGCCGAAGCCGCCGTCCGTCGCGTGTTACGACGTTTTGACGTGCCGGAAGAGAAAATCATGCTGTCGTCATTGGACGAATACATATCGGGAAATTACAAAGAGGAAACGTATTACGCCAATCTTCTGAGTGCTTTGACGGTGTTCAGCGTACTGATAACGTTCTCCGGCGTGTTCTCCATGCTGCTCTACTCTTTTGCGCCTGCGGCGGCGGAGCATGGCCATCCGCCGGGTGATGGGCGCAGGTTTCCGGGATGTCTTCCGGCCTCAACTCCGGTCTTATTTGCTTTATGTCGTGGCGGGCGGCGTGTTGGCCTACTTCCCGGCGGCATTGCTCATGCACAAATGGATGGAATATTTCCACTATGGCGAAACGCCGGGCGTGGGACTGATGGCGGTCATCGTGTGCGGTATATGCGTGGTGGTGTCGCTCATCGTCTATGGACAGGTGCGTCGTTGCATGAACGACAAGCCGGTGGAAGTGCTCCGGCCGGAATCGTAATAAGATATAACTGTTTTTCATTTTCCGGGACTGTCCCTGTACGGATGCTTTCTGTGCAGGGACAGTCTTTTTTTGTGCAACAGCCGGAGCGGCCGTCACAGGATTTTCAGGGCAATCCGGGCGCATGCTTCCGCATCGGCCAAGGCATGATGGTGCTGCGTCAGGTCGTATCCGCAGCGGAGGGCTACTGTTTGCAGTTGATGGTTGGGCAAGTCCCGGCCGAATGCAAGACGGGAAGCGCGGAGGTGCAATGGAACAGTAACCGGGGGTACTCCATGCCGTAGGCTTGGAAGGCGGCTTTCAGGCATCCTTCGTCAAACGGACGGTTGTGGGCCACTAAGGGCAAACCTTCAATCAAGGGTATGATTTCGCGCCACACCTCCGGGAAAGGGGCGGCTATCCTGAAAGGACATCCCATGAACCTGCGTGTTCCAGTAATTATAGTAATTGGGATAGGGGCGTACCAGACGGTAATGCCGGATGGTTATTTCCCGTCGCGGACCACCACGAGGCCTACGCTGCAAATGCTGGAGCGTTGCCCGTTGGCGGTTTCAAAGTCTATGGCGGCAAAGTCTTTCATGTCGTAGTGCGCAGCAGTGTACGTTTGTTTGCAAAATAGCAATAATGCGTCAATTTACGGCAGGGGATGCCATAAATCGGTGCGGAAACTTGGCCGGGCGGCCTTGTTTCGATAATTTTGTTTTGAAAAATCCGTAACGGGCATCCTTGCTTGGGGTAAAAAAGCAGGATAAGATTTTTGTTTTAACAACCTAACAAACCACATTTATGAAGAAATGCGTTTATGCAGTATGCGCTTTGCTGTGGGCAGGCTGTACCGCCTCCCGCTCCGCATCGGACGGCAGCAAAGACCGGGAACAAAAAGGAGACTGTGCAAATCGACAGCCTCGCTCCCAATCCTTTCATCCGGCATATCTATACGGCCGACCCTTCAGCCCACGTCTGGGCCGACGGACGTTTGTATGTCTATGCCTCCCATGACATCGATCCGCCGCGCGGTTGCGACCCTGATGGACCAGTATCATGTGTTTTCCACCGACGACATGGTGCACTGGACCGACCACGGCGAGATTCTCCGCGCCTCGCAAGTGCCTTGGGGACGCAAGGAGGGCGGCTTCATGTGGGCACCGGACTGTGCCTACAAGGACGGCACGTATTATTTCTATTTTCCCCATCCCAGCGGAACGTACACCAATGACAGTTGGAAAATCGGGGTGGCCACGAGCAAGGAACCGGCTGCCAACTTCACCGTGCAGGGATACATCGAGGGTTTGGATCCGATTATCGACCCCTGCGTGTTTGTGGACGACGACGGGCAGGCCTACCTGTACCAAGGCGGGGGCGGCACGTGCAAGGGCGGCCGGCTGAAGGATAACATGATGGAGATAGACGGTGCGATGCAGACCATGGAGGGACTGGTGGATTTCCACGAGGCTACATGGGTGCACAAATACAACGGGAAGTATTATCTTTCGTATTCCGACAATCACAATCCCGGACAAGAAGGCGTGGAGGGGTACAACCGTATGCGCTATGCCGTGAGCGACCACCCGCTCGGGCCGTGGAAGTACATGGGCATTTACATGGGTGGTTCGGACTGTTTCACCAACCATGGTTCCATCGTGGAATACAAGGGCGAATGGTTTGCTTTCTACCATTCGATAGCCTTGTCCGGCAATCCCGCGCTGCGTTCCGTCTGCGTGGACCGTTTGTATTACAATCCCGACGGCACCATCCGCATGGTAGAGCGGCGCAAAGTGAGACGGACGCTTGTGAAGTCCGGCGGCTTTTTTGAGAAATAAAGTTTTACTGTAATCAAAGATGAATGTATGAAAAAGAGTATATGGGGCGTATGTGCCCTTTTGTTGACGGCGTGCGTGGCGCAACGCCATTCCGCCGTTACAAGTGAAGCCGGGGAAGGAAAAGAGACGATAGACAGCCTGGCACCGAATCCGTTTATCCGCCATATATACACGGCCGACCCCTCAGCCCATGTCTGGGCCGACGGACGCTTGTATGTGTATGCCTCCCATGACATCGCACCGGCTCGCGGTTGCGACCTGATGGACCAGTATCATGTGTTTTCCACCGACGACATGGTACATTGGACAGACCATGGAGAAATCCTCCGCGCCTCGCAGGTGCCTTGGGGACGCAAGGAGGGCGGCTTCATGTGGGCGCCGGACTGTGCTTATAAGGACGGTACGTACTATTTCTATTTTCCCCATCCCAGCGAGACTGATTGGAACGGAAGTTGGAAAATCGGGGTGGCCACGAGCAAGGAACCGGCTGCCAACTTCACCGTGCAGGGCTACATCGAAGGAATGGATCCCTCATCGACCCTTGCGTGTTTGTGGACGACGACGGACAGGCTTATATTTACAACGGCGGAGGCGGCACGTGCAAGGGCGGACGGCTGAAGGATAACATGATGGAACTGGACGGCGCGATGCGGACCATGGAAGGGCTGGTGGATTTCCACGAGGCTACGTGGATTCACAAATACAATGGCAAATATTATCTGTCCTATTCCGACAACCACGAACTAGGGCAGGAGGGGGGGTGGCAGGATGGAACCGCATGCATTATGCCATCAGCGACCATCCGCTCGGGCCGTGGAAACATATTGGCATTTACATGCAGCCCACCCGTCCGGAAACGGGTGTCACCAACCATGGCTCCATCGTGCAGTACAAAGGCCAGTGGTTCGCCTTTTTACCATAACAGCGCGCTCTCCGGCGACCCGTGGCTGCGTTCCGTCTGTGTGGACCGGCTCTACCACAATGCGGACGGTACCATCCGAATGGTGGAGCAGCGTTGACGTGGAGGCTTTGTCTTGTTTTGTGATAGTGGATTTTGCGGAAAACGCAAGGGGAATGAAGTGGAAAACGAGGTGGAAAATCGTTCGCCTTAGATTTGAAAATCGTTTGGCGCAGAACGGAAAATCGTTTGGCTGAGATTTGAAAATCGTTCGGCTGAGATTGAAACAGCCGTCTCCGGATAATCGGGGACGGCTGTTTATTGTGTTGTTTTTTCAGTGTCTTATTCTACGAGTTTGCCTTCCTGCTCCAATGCGTTCCATAGGGAGTAACGGGCTTCGGGGTTGAGTTGTTCTAACTGTCCGAATATTTGCTTGATGTCCGAACGGTGGGAGTCTGTCTCGTAGGGGCAGAGCTTCTTTTGCTTGCGGTAGCCTTGCAGTGCCGCCCAGGCTGCGAGGTCGCGCTCGTGCACCATGCACAGCGGACGGATGATCGTCATGGGGAACTTGCGCATTTGCAACCGGGCGGGCATCGTGCCGAACTGGCCTTGGAAAGAAAGGTTGAGCAGTAGCGTGTGCAGGATGTCGTCCTGATGGTGGCCCAACGCAATCTTGTGGCAACCCAGTTCCTGCGCCACGGTGAAGAGCATCTTCCGGCGGTTCCACGAACAGAGGAAACAGGGGCTTTGCGCGTGTCGGTACTCGGGTCGAACGAGGTTTCGCGCACGATGAGGCGCACGCCGCGCACGGCGGCGAAGTTCTCCAAGTAGGCCGTGTCGCTTTCGTAGTCGATGTTGGCCATGCGCACGTGCAGGGCCGTGAGCGTGAGCTTCGGGCGGTGGATGCGGGCGCGGCGCGACATGAAGTCGAGCAGGGCGAGCGAGTCTTTGCCGCCGGACAGGCCGAGCAGGATGTGGTCGCCGTCGTCCAGCAAATGGTATTGGGTCAGTCCTTTGCTGAAATGCCGCCAGATACGGCGTTCCAGGAGTTGTGCTTCCGTGGGTTGCATGCTTTTATGGGAGCTTGTGGTTAAAGGAATACGAAATATACGGCCAGCACGAGGCAGAAGAAGGCGGCCAGATGGTTCCAGTGCAGGGCCTGTCATTGGAACATCACGGTGGCGATGACCGTGAAGACGGTGAGCGAAATGACTTCCTGAATCACTTTAAGCTGCATCAGGTTGAAAGGGCCGCCGTTGCCTTCGAAGCCAAGTCGGTTGGCCGGTACTTGGCAACAGTATTCTGCGAAAGCTATCATCCACGAGAAAAGGATGACGCCGATAAGAGGCCAATGGGACGATACGCCCGTTTGCTGCAACTTCAGATGGCCGTACCAGGCCAACGTCATGAAAATGTTGCTGCTGATGAGCAGCAAGATGGTGTAGACTGCATTCATGTATACGTTTTTTTCGGGCGCAAAGTTACGAAAATAAAGTCGTTGCTTGTGCCGCGCGGGCAGAAAAAGGAGGTTGAGGCGGATAGTTGCGCAATTTGTAATAAGGTTATTAGTAATAAAGTTGTTACTAAACGGGAAAATCATTATCTTCGCGATGGGTTAAACAGAGGATGATTATGGAAAATAAGCCATTTGTTTTTGGTGTGGCCACTTCGGGTGACAATTTTACCGACCGCAAGAAAGAAACAGCCCGTTTGTTGTCCAACTTCCGGCACGGTGTGAATACGGTGTTGATTTCTCCGCGTCGTTGGGGGAAGACATCTTTAGTCCGTAAAGTGTGCCGTTTGGCTCAGTCCGATACGTTGAAAGTAGTCTATCTGGATATTTTTTCTTGTCGTAGCGAACGGGAATTTTACGATGCTTTCGCGTCGGCTGTGCTCAAACAGACTTCTTCAAACTGGAGGAGTGGATGGAAAATGCCCGGTTGTTCCTTTCGCGGATCAGCCCCAAGATTTCGTTGGGCGCGGAGCCTATGACGGATTTTTCCATCTCGTTGGAACTCAATCCCAAGGCAGACGATGTGGACGATATCCTGCAACTTCCGGAAAAGATTGCGCAAAAAAAAGGTATCGATGTAGTCGTGTGCATCGACGAGTTTCAACAGATAGCCGAGTTTAAAGATTCAAAGGCTTTTCAGAAACGCTTGCGTTCGGTTTGGCAATTACAGAAATCGGCGTCGTATTGCCTGTTCGGCAGCAAGAAGCATCTTATGAATGAACTTTTTGAGAAAAAGAGCCTTCCTTTTTACAAGTTCGGCGATACGGTATATTTGCCCAAGATCGGGACGGAGGATTGGGTCGATTACATTTGCGGACGCTTTGAGGCTACGGGCAAACATATTTCCGCCGAGTTGGCCGGGAAGATATGCCGGGCCGTAGACAACCATTCTTCGTATGTGCAGCAGTTGGCGTGGTTGGTGTGGATTCATACAGACGAGACGGCCACGGAACAGGATTTCGAGGGAGCATATCAGGATATCATCGACCAGAATACGCCGCTGTTCGAAAAGCAGACAGAGCCTCACTGCATATCAGATGAATTTTTTTGCGGGCCGTACTGGAGGGGTGTGCACAGGGGAATTCACTACGCGTGCCATTTTGCAGAAGTACAAATTGGGCTCGTCGGCCAATGTGAGTATCGTAAAACGGGCATTGTTGAAGAAAGAACTTATCGAGATGGAAAAACGTCAGGTCGTCATTCCGGATCCGGTGATGGAGGAATGGTTGAGGGGGAGCTGGGTTTTGTAATGCCAAACTGGGGAAGGAGGGCGTTGTGCACGGTGCGCTAACGAATCAGCCCGTATGGACCGTGCGGTCCATACGGGCTGATGTTTGTGATATGATGCAGGTTATTTCTGCAAATACTCATGCATACTGCTGGCTGCCTTCCGTCCGTCGCCCATGGCGAGGATGACGGTGGCACCGCCGCGCACGATATCTCCTCCGGCAAAGATGCAGGGAATGTTGGTCTGCATGCCCTCGTTCACCACGATGGTGTTCTTGCGGCCCAACTCCAAACCTTGGATGGAAGTGGGGACAATCGGGTTGGGGATACGCCCGGCCACGATGGCCATGTCGATGTCCAGCGTTTCCGTGGCACCCGGTATCGGTTCCGGACTGCGGCGACCGCTGGCATCCGGTTCGCCCAGTTGCATCTTTTGCAAGACCACCTGTTTCACCGCGCCCTTTTCGTCGGCTATGTATTCCAACGGGTTGTGCAGGGTGAGGAACTCGATACCCTCTTCCTTGGCGTGCTTCACCTCTTCGAGGCGGGCCGGCATCTCGGCTTCCGAACGGCGATAGACAATCATCACCCGTTCCGCACCCAGACGTTTGGTCGTGCGGCAGGAGTCCATGGCCGTGTTGCCACCGCCCACTACCATGACATTCTTGGCCAAATGGATAGGGGTGTCCGTATCCGGATTAGAGGCGTCCATGAGGTTGACGCGCGTCAGGTATTCGTTGCTCGACATGATGTTGATACTGTTCTCGCCCGGAATGCCCATGAAGTTAGGCAGTCCTGCGCCGGAACCTACGAAGATGCCTTTGAAGCCCTCGTCCTCCAATTCCTGTACGCTGATGGTTTTGCCCACGAGACAGTCTTTTTCGAACTTCACGCCGATTTTCTCCAGGTTCTGAATCTCCACGTCCACAATCTTGTTGGGCAAACGGAACTCCGGAATGCCGTATTTCAATACGCCGCCGATTTCATGCAAGGCTTCGAACACCGTCACGTCATACCCGTATTTGGCCATGTCGCCGGCGAATGAAAGTCCGGCGGGTCCGGAGCCGATGACGGCCACTTTGATGCCGTTTGCCGGAGCACATTCGGGGACGGACGTCATGCCGCTCTCGCGTTCGAAGTCGGCAGCAAAGCGTTCCAGATAGCCGATGGCCACGGCTGGTTCGTTCATCTTCAGGTGGATGCACTGGCTTTCGCATTGTTTCTCTTGCGGACAAACTCGTCCGCAGACAGCCGGGAGCGCGGAAGTGCTCTTCAACACGCGGGCGGCATTGAGGAATTCGCCCCGTTCGATGTTCTTCACAAACGTCGGGATATTGATACTTACCGGACATCCTTGCATACAGGTCGGGTTGGCGCAGTCCAGGCAGCGTCGGGCCTCGGTCATGGCCTGCTCGGCACTGAGGCCGATATTCACTTCTTCCGTGCGCGTGGTGGCGCGGTACACGGGATCGAGTTCCGGCATGACGACACGCGGGATGGCCGTGCGTTCTTTCGGCTTCATGGCCTTCCGGATTTCTTGCCGCCACGGTGCATTACGGTCGGTCAGCTCGCTGAGCGAAGTCGTGGTATCCATTTGGGAAGCATCGGCCGCACAGGCTTTTTCAGCTTGGCAGTCCGTATTTTCGGACGTGCTTCCGGATGCTTGTGCAAACCGTTGCATCTCTTCCGTCTCTTCCTTTTTTAAAGGCACCCATACGCTTGAGCATCTCGTCGAAATCGACCTGATGACCGTCGAATTCGGGGCCGTCCACGCAAACAAAGCGTGTCTTTCCGCCCACGGAGATGCGGCAGGCACCACACATACCCGTGCCGTCTACCATGATGGTATTCAGGGACACATCAGTCGGGATACCGTATTTTTAGTGAGCAGGCAGCAGAATTTCATCATGATGGCAGGACCGATGGCGAAACATTTGTCCACCTGTTTCACGTTGGATGACGCTTTCTATGCCTTCGGTCACCAGTCCTTTGCGGCCATAACTGCCGTCGTCGGTCATGATGATGACCTCGTCCGAACTCCTGCGTACTTCGTCTTCCAGGATAATCAGCTCTTTGCTACGTCCGGCCAACACGGAAATCACGCGGTTGCCCGCTGCCTTCAAGGGCTTCGATGATGGGAAGCATGGGGGCTACGCCTACTCCTCCTCCTGCACATACCACCGTGCCGAATTTTTCGATATGCGTGGCTTTGCCCAACGGACCGACCACGTCGGTGATATAATCCCCTTCATTCAGGTGGCACAGACGGGTGGAAGAAAGTCCCACCTCTTGTACTACCAGTGTGATAGTGCCTTTGACCGGATCGGCACCGGCTATGGTCAGCGGCATACGTTCCCCCTTTTCTCCAACGCGGACAATTACGAAATGACCGGCCTTCCGGGCTTTGGCTATCAGCGGGGCTTCGATTTCAAACTTGAAGACCTTTTCGGAAAAGCGGCTTTTGGATACGATTCTGTTCATTGCTCTATTCGTTTGGATTTATAATAATAGGTATGGCTCAGCACGGTTGGTCGTCCAGCATTTCAAAACCGCAATAAGGCACGAGGCATTTCGGCACGCGGATGCCTTCGGGCGTCTGGTTGTTCTCCATGATGGCGGCTACGATGCGCGGCAGGGCAAGGGCCGAACCGTTCAGCGTATGACATAGTTCCGTCTTCTTGTCCTCCGTGCGGCGGTAACGGCATTTCAAACGATTGGCCTGGTAAGTGTCGAAGTTAGACACCGAGCTGACTTCCAACCAACGTTTTTGTGCTTCGGAATATACTTCGAAGTCGTAGCAAATGGAAGAAGTAAAGCTCATGTCGCCTCCGCAAAGCCGAAGGATGCGATAAGGAAGTTCCAGTTTCTGGAGCAAGCCTTCTACGTGATCCAACATTTCCTGGTGAGACTGTTTGGAGTGTTCCGGTTTGTCAATGCGAACCAATTCCACTTTAGAGAACTCATGCAGACGGTTCAATCCACGCACATCTTTTCCATAAGAGCCGGCTTCACGACGGAAACATTGCGTATAGGCGCAGTTCTTGACGGGCAGATCCTTTTCGTCTAAAATGACGTCGCGGTAGATGTTCGTCACAGGTACTTCGGCCGTGGGGATAAGATAAAAATCATCCAGATTGCAGTGGTACATCTGCCCTTCCTTGTCAGGCAACTGGCCCGTACCATAACCGGAGGCTTCGTTGACTACCGTAGGAGGCATGATTTCTTCGTAGCCTGATTTGCGTGCCTCGTCGAGGAAAAAGTTGATGAGGGCACGTTGAAGCCGTGCGCCTTTTCCGCGATAGACGGGGAAACCCGCCCCCGTGATTTTCACGCCGAGGTCGAAGTCTATCAGATTGTACTTCTTGGCCAGTTCCCAATGTGGGAGAGCGTCTTTCGGCAATTCCGTTTCCATGCCGCCCATTTTCACTACCACATTGTCCTCCGCACCGTTGCCTTCCGGTACGATGTCGTATGGGATATTAGGGATAGCGCAGAGTAGGGTGGTGAGTTCTTGTTGTGCCCGGTCCATGGCTTCTTGAAGGGCTTTGTTCGTATCTTTCAGTCGGGCTACTTCTGTTTTGATGGATTCGGCTTCTTCTTTCTTTCCTTGTTTCATCAACGCACCGATTTGTGCGGCCAGTTTTTTGCTTTCCGACAAATTGATGTCTAATTGTGTTTGCGCTTCGCGGCGTTTTTTTGTCGGTAGCCAACACGTTTTCGATAGCTTCCTTTGGCTCCTGAGAAATGTTTTTTCTCCAGACCTTTGATGACCCATTCGGTCCGTTCGTTGATGAGTTTTAATGTAAGCATACTACTATTTATTTTATAATCCTACTTTCCTGTGAGTTGCAAAATTAATTAAAAAAAAGGTAGGGAGCGCAAAAAAAGCCCGAAAAACTCCTTATTTCTTTGTCAAATGTCGAAAAGAACGGCCGTAGGACGAGAAAAGTGATACGGTAGTAATGGCCTTGCATTCCCGTTTGCTAACATATTGTAACTGTTTTGCCATAAAAGACAAACGAATGAACGGGATTTCTTGATATAAGTCAATATTATTTCTCCATACGTGTTAAAAGAGGTCTTTTTGCTTGTATTCGGTAGGAAACCTCCGTATCTTTGTATTGTGTTTAGGAGAGGCCATGAAGGCCAAGTATATATTAAAGGTAAAAAAGATTGAAATTATGAAGAAGTTAATGACAATGGTTAGCGCCATGATGATGGTGGCAGCCGTAAATGCAAGTGAAGTGGCTACGGTAGCGTTCAACGAGGCTCGGGTAAATGTGCCGGCACGTGTACGTTTTGTAAAGGAGAGAACTATGGTTTCAGCGTGGAAGCCAAGGATTCCGTGATAGCAAGAGCCGTGCGTTGCACTGTGAAGGACGGTGTGTTGAGGCTCAGCTTCGGTAATGCCTTGAAGCCGGGTGAATCCAAATTCGATGCCAAGAAGGGCGTATATTACTACGGTGTCAATCCGACCAATCATGTCTTTGTAGGTGAGAATGGAGAAGATGACATGGTGATTACGGTCGTAGCTCCGGACATGCCTAAGTTCAAGACATCTTCCGATTACGTAGCAGTGACGGTGAAAGCCGTGGAAGAGGCTGGAAATAGCCGGGCTGCACTGACGATGAATGAGTAATGGATGAAAGTCACCTTCGGGTGGCGGTCATATAAAAATGAAGTCCTCTGAAAGTTTTTAATGGAACTTTTGGGGGACTTTCGTTTTTATCCCTATCTTTGCAAAAACACATCCATTACAATTAATCTATGTGGACAGAACTATTGAATTCTTCTTATTTTGCCTTGTTTCTCATTGTGGCCTTGGGGTTTATGCTGGGGCGTATTAAAATTCGCGGAGTTTCCCTTGATGTTTCGGCTGTTATTTTCATTGCCTTGCTCTTCGGGCATTTCGGGGTTTCTATTCCAAAGGAATTGGGCAACTTCGGATTGGTGTTGTTCATCTTTACCATAGGTATCCAGGCGGGTCCCGGTTTCTTTGATTCTTTTCGCACGAAGGGCAAGACGTTGATTCTGATTACTATGTTGATAGTGGCTTCGGCTTCGTTGACGGCCGTAGGATTGAAATATGCTTTTGGTATCGATACTCCCAGTGTGGTAGGGTTGATAGCCGGTGCGTTGACCAGTACACCGGGACTTGCCGTGGCCATTGACAGTACGAACTCGCCTTTGGCTTCTATTGCATACGGTATTGCCTATCCGTTCGGAGTCATCGGGGTGATACTTTTTTGTCAAGTTGTTGCCGAAGATGTTGCGTGTGGATCTTTTGAGCAGGAAGCCCGTAGGCTGGAAGCCGAACGGCGTAGCAAGTATCCGGAGTTGCAGACTTGCATATTCAAAGTGACGAACCCTCAGGTCTTCGGACGTACTTTGGCACAGTTGAATGTGGACGGATGACGGGTGCTGTGGTGTCGCGGGTCAAATCCGGAGGGAGATTCTTATTCCGATGGGACATACATCTTTGCATGCCGAAGACTGGGTGCAGGCTGTGGGGAGCGAGGATGCACTTTCTCAATTAGGCGTATTGCTGGGAGAGCGTAAGGAGGGCGAATTGCCGTTGGTAGAGAGTCAGGATATCCAGTCTTTGCTGTTGACCAATAAAAATATGATTAACAAGCAGTTGGGAGACTTGAACTTTGCATCAGAACTTCGGCTGTACCGTGACGCGGGTGAGGCGGAGCGGTATAGATCTTGCCCCTTCACCTGATTTGGCCCCTGAAGTTTGGAGACAAACTGATGGTGGTGGGCGAAAAGACGGATTGAACGGTTTGGCTTGTATGTTGGGTAATAATGCCAAGCTGCTGTCCGATACTGATTTTTTCCCTATTGCCATGGGAATCGTATTGGGCGTATTGTTCGGTAAGCTGAATATATCGTTCGGCGGCGGGATGTCTTTTCTCCCGGGCTGACCGGAGGAGTCCTTATCGTGGCTTTGGTGTTGAGTGCGATAGGAAAAACCGGTCCTATATTATGGTCCATGTCAGGGCCTTCCAATCATTTGCTTAGGCAGTTGGGATTGCTTTTGTTTTTGGCTGAGGTAGGTACTTCTGCCGGTAAAACTTTAGTCGAGACATTCCAGAGTAGCGGTTGGCTACTGTTCGGGTGGGAGCAGCTATTACGATAGTGCCTATGCTGGTATCTGTCGTGGTCGGACGTTTGATTTTTAAGGTTTCGGTGTTGGATCTCTTAGGAACGATTACCGGAGGGATGACGAGTACACCGGGATTGGCTGCAGCAGACTCTATGGTGGACAGCAACATTCCCGGTGTGGCATACGCTACGGTCTATCCCATTGCGATGGTTTTTCTTATCTTGTTTATTCAAGTAATAGCCATGACATTCTAAGAACGCCGAATTCCATTTCTATGGAGACTGATGAAAGAAATAAATAATTATAGATTATAGACGGAAAAAGTAAGATGAGTGAGATTTTAATTATTATCGGATTGATTTTGTTGAACGGAGTATTTTCGATGTCGGAAGTGGCCATGATTTCAGCGCGGGAAGTCTCGTCTGTCCACGGATGCGAAGAAGGGGAGCAAGGCGGCACAGAAAGCTTTGGACCTGTCTGGTAATCCCGACAGATTTTTGTCTACCGTACAGATTGGTATTACGCTGATTGGCATTTTGACCGGTATTTATTCCGGTAATAAGATAGCTACGGACTTGACGGATTTTATGCTTTCATGTGGTGTCTCTTCTGCCTATGCTGCCGTATTGGCGCAAGGTACGATGGTGGTAGTGACCTATCTTACGATTATTTTCGGTGAACTGGTGCCGAAACGTATCGGTTTGAGTGTGGCGGAAGCCGTGGCCAAGTTGATGGCACGACCTATGAATGTGTTGGCGATGATAGCCTCTCCTTTCGTTTGGTTGCTTTCCAAGAGTACGGAACTCATCTTTAATCTGCTGGGAATAAAGGGAGATGACGGAAAAGTGACCGAAGAAGAAATCAAATCTATCATTAAGGAGGGGGCGGAAGAAGGGGCTGTAGAACCCGTGGAACAGAACATCATGCAGCGCGTTTTCATGTTGGGAGATTTGAAGATCGGTTCTATCATGACGCATAAAAGCGATGTGGTATGGTTGGATACTGCAATGTCGGCCCGTGAGATACAGGAGGTGCTGAAACGGGATTTATATGAATCTTATCCGGTGGCAGACGGTGATTTGGATCATGTGA